>ERZ1035006.7-NODE-7-length-181906-cov-18.029915_pt1 | contig 181906 bp, 130 predicted proteins | sample MGYA00520694_ERZ1035006 | MGnify/ENA primary metagenome ERZ1035006 (study PRJEB33766, sample SAMN09781746) | gut metagenome | biome: gut microbiome | host: Homo sapiens | place: Madagascar | study: EMG produced TPA metagenomics assembly of the PRJNA485056 data set...
TGGAAATCTTATAGAGTATTTCACTGATGAGGAAGCCGCAAAGGATGTTCGGGAAAGTCTTGATACCGAATTTGACAGTCAGGACAACATAAGCCTGGGCGACCGCCAGAAGCTGAAACAGAAATACATCACATGGGATTACCGCAGTGTGGGATATTCTGAGTGAGATGACATGAAAATAGGGATAGGCCGGAAATGGCTTGTCCCTATTTTCTCTTATCTCGTTACGACTTCTTTGTCAATAAAGGAATCCGAACATCCATAGTGGGACTTGATTGTCAAACACATACTCTATTGTATCCTTGACCACGTATGCGTCTTCTAAATTGGATATTTGTTTCTTTCCTTTGTTGCGTCCGCCCACTTCGAAAGTCTTTCCGTCAATCTCAAAATCTGAAACAGGAGATTCTACCGTATCGTACTTCTGCTTGGTCCAGCAATAAAAGATAGTCTCTCGGGCATTCCCCGTGTCCGGATTTTCGCCCGAAAGGACATAGGACATATTGGAATTCTGGAGATAAAGCTTGTCCATTTTGCGGAGAATTGCGTCCCCGTTGGCCTTCATACGCAGGACGGAAACAAGTTCGGCTTTTTCCAGATATTCCAGATACTTGGGAAGTTCGTCGCGACTTAATTCCAAGTCTCTTGCCATATCCGAGAAATTAATCTTGACAGGGACGCTCTTGGAAATGTAGTACATGAATTTCTTGAGCTTCTGGGTGGCGGCGATGGTCATCCTGGCGTATTTGGGAATATCGACTTCAACGGTAGTGTTGATGACTTGTCTCATACGAGTTTCGAATTCCGGTTCCTGAAAAAAAGGATAGCAGCCCTTTTTCATATATTCTTCGAAGTATTTCAACGGCCGTTCAGATCCGTACGGAAAATCAACTTTCCCTTGCAATACATCTTCCAAACTGGCAGGTTTTAATGACCAGCCATTGCGCAAGTTCAAGTATTCGCGGAATGACCAGACAGGAAGATGGTACTCGATGACGCGACGACTAAGGTCTGCACCCCCTTCTTTAAGATCCAATATTGAACTGCCGGAATATACGACATGGAGCAGCGGCAGGCTATCGTAGATGTTCTTGACCTCCTGACTCCAGCCCGGATATTTATGAATTTCGTCTATATACAGATATTTCCCGCCACGGGCGAAGAAGCTCTTGGCAGTATCAAGAAGAGTGTGTGCACTGAAGTAGATATCATCTGCAATCACGTAAAGGGACTCATTCTTGTTCCCGGTTCTCTTGATGTGTTGTAGGATGAGAGTGGATTTACCGACACCTTTCTGGCCTAGGATACCCAAGATGCGGACATCCCAGTTTATGGTGTCGTGCTGCTCCCGGAAAAAGTTCATGGGTGTCAGTTCCAGAAGTTGATGGAATTGTTCGTAAAGTGTCTGCATAATATATTGCGGCATTTATTCCGCACAAATATAAGAAAATTGCAGGAAAGTTTACGCAATATTTATGAAAAGTTGCGTGGTTTTATTCGCAGTGGACTTTCAGGGAAGGTCACGGATGAAGAAGATTTGGAAAAACCATAAGAATAGATATGGTCGGCAAAGGACCGCCTCAGCATCTCGATTTTACATCGATAATTGCCTATCTCACAGAAAAGTTGTAAATTCGTTGCATTGCTACGCAACTTATTTGCAATGAAGAAATATTCAATTAATAGGAATAACACCGAACAGTGGAAAGAAGACGTCAAGAAGTCCGTCATGTTCTATAATGATTGGTTCTTGGCCTTTGCTCCATCTACCTATATCAACGCCCGTCAAGATGCCATCAACAGAGTGAACAATGCTTTCCAGAAAACGGATTGTTTCAACCTGTTGTCAACGGACATATTAAAGTCTGTGCCAGAAGCAATCACGATCCTGCGAATGGCGACAACACCTCCATTAGCACGAGACAGATTAGTTGGTCTTTCTGATATCCCTAAATCCGTGATTACATCACTTGAGTGCGGAAAATTACCAGCGAAAATGGAAGAATCTGCTCTGAATGAACACCTAAATAGTATTATCGCTGTTATCAACAAGCTTTTAGATGTTGATATTATGCCTTGGTTAGCGGACAAGTCCTCTCCTAATGAGATAGACAGGCTCTTGGCAACTCATATTATAGGAGACCGTGTTTGTGGTTCGCTGTCTGATCCTATTATCCGCAATGAACAGGAGCGCAGACAGCTTAATAGCATAGCAAAGTATCTTACCGACAAGGGCTATCGGTTCGTTGAATCTAAATCCATCGAAGATTTTAGAAAGATGGATAAAGGGTCTTTCTCCTTTCATCTTAACGTTCCGATTACAATGGATAAGACTCAGATAGTTAATATGCCAATTGATGCTGTCATTATGCGACAGGCATCCAAAAAAGGAGACTATCCTGTCTTAATTGAATGTAAGTCGGCAGGTGATTTTACAAACACTAATAAACGTAGGAAGGAAGAAGCCACGAAAATCGAACAATTAAGAAACACCTACGGTAAAAGAATAGAATTCGTTTTGTTTCTCAGTGGTTATTTTGATAGTGGTTATTTGGGCTACGAGGCTGCTGAGGGCATTGATTGGGTTTGGGAGCATCGGATAAGTGATTTACAGCGAGCCGGAATATAATAAAATGGATGAGATAGAGTTTAGACGTAAAGCATTGCAAGATAGTTTGGATGCGGGAAAGACCCAAAAGGAGCGTAATATATTGGGTCAGTTCTCGACTCCATTCCCACTCGCATGTGATATTATGCTATATTTACGTCGATTGATGGGGAGGGATGATATTTCGCTAATTGAGCCATCTATTGGAACCGGGGTTTTCTATTCAGCGTATAGGGATTTGTTTGTTGATAGTAGGGAACGAGTTCTCGGATTTGAGATAGATCCGTATTACTTTAAACCGTCTCAACAATTCTGGAATGGAACGAACCTGGAGCTCAGGTGTGCGGATTTCCTGACCCAACAGCCCGATGGAAAATTTGACATGCTTGTCGCTAATCCTCCATATGTTCGCCATCACCATATTGAGGGTGCAGTTAAACAACGTTTAAAGGGGGAAGTCCTTCGAGAGTCCGGATTGAATATTTCCGGATTGGCAGGGTTGTATTGCTACTTTATGATTTTGTCCTCAAAGTGGCTAAAAGATGGTGGAGTCTCTTGTTGGCTTGTCCCTGGTGAATTTATGGATGTCAATTATGGCGTGGCTGTTAAACAGTTCCTTCTCCAAAATGTAGAGCTGGTTCATATTCACCGATTTGATGTTAATGACTTGCAGTTTAGCGATGCTTTGGTAAGTTCTTGCATTGTCGTGTATCGCAACCATAAACCATCTGATAGCCAACCAATCCGATTCTCCTTGGGCGGTAGTATCAACAATCCGGAGACGTGCAAAATATTAGATCGTGGGCAGTTATCATCAAAAACTAAATGGACCGGTCTCTTCGGAAATGATGCCGTTTCTGATGTTCCCGGAGCCACTTTAGGTGATTTCTTTACGGTTAAGAGGGGCATTGCAACTGGTGATAATGACTTCTTCATTTTGGATAAAGAAACAATCGCCAAATACAGTATTCCGGCGAAGTTCCTTAGGCCTCTCTTACCCAGTCCCCGTTATATTAAGGGAAATAGGATTGATAGTGAGAATGGATTGCCGGTTGTTGATCGACAGCTCTTCCTTTTCTGTTGTAATCTTTCAGAGGATATTCTACGAAGGGAGTATCCAAAGGTATGGGAATATATTTGTGTAGGCTATGAGCGAGGCGTTCAAGATGGTTATATTTGTAGCCGTCGTACCCCATGGTATTCCTGTGAAGAAAGAGAGCCGGCCTCCATCATCATGCCTTATATGGGACGATCGGAGACTAATAACCAAATGTTTCGGTTTATTCTTAATTCTTCTTCGGCAATCACAACCAATGTGTACCTTTTGCTATATCCTAAGCCGCAATATGTTCAGTGCATGAGGGATGAAAGTGTACTTCTGGATGTATGGCGTGAGTTAAATGCTATCCCTACAGAAACCCTCTCCCGAAATGGCCGTTTTTATGGAGGAGGTTTGAGGAAAATAGAACCGAAGGAATTAATGAATACTCCAGTTTATGGTATTGCTTCATTATTAGTTCCACATTCTTCGGATTATCAGTTATCCCTATTTGATTAAGCAGGATTGTTTGTACTATTTCAGGAAAATTTGCAGATACACACGATTACACGTCATATGAGATGCGAGCAAATAGGAAAGCGAAGAGATACTTCGGTAGATATTATGGCGTATCGTGGAAGACCAAATATCGGTCTGCCGATTATGAGGCGTATTATCCAACCCATAATTAAATCTTCGAGAAGAATGAAAAGAAAAGTTGCGATCTTTATTTGTATAGTGTTATTAGGTTCGTCATGTTATGAACCTGGAGAAAGAGGTCTGTTTTTGAATAACAAGTCTGGTTATGAATTGACTTGTTTTGTGGCGGATGAGATTAATTCTGGGTTTAGTTATCCAGACACATTGCTTCATGCTGATCCCAATCCATTCTGTATTGCAAATAGCATTCTTGAATCAGGTTGGATTTTTGGTCGAAAAGGAAATTGGGAATCCATTTTGTCTGTTACACATTCCGGTGTGTTATCTGTTTATTTGTTTAAGCAAGAAGATGTGGATAATCTAGGTTGGAAATATCTTAGTGAACATAATGGTTATTTAGTTCGTTATGATTTAAGATTAGATGATTTGAAATTATTAAAAGATACACTTTATTATCCTCCAACAACGGCAATGAGGAACATTCATATGTTTCCGCCATATGAAAAAGTCAAAGCTCATTAGAATGTTTTTATGGTAAAAACGAGTGAATTATGAACGCCTTTTTCTGATAGTGCAATAAATGATGCGGTTAGATATGCTACAAGTCCTAATAATTTGAATCATTATTTTCATGGAAATCTTCATAATCACAACTTTGGAGATTTGTTACAAACTTTTGGAGGTAATGAGAGAGAGCTCGTGCGTACTGCTATCCAAGGAGCAAATGGTGCGTATTCCGTATCAACAGAAGGATTGTTTTCAGCAAATGTAAACATATATAATCAAACTGTGACTATTACGGGGCGTGTTGTTAACGGTGTCCCTAAAGTTGGAACTATGTATATTGTTAGGTAAGTATGAAAAATTGGAAAGCAGAATTAAAAACAATGATGTTGGATGGCCGATGGAGTGAGGCTGTAGTCTTAATGCAGAACATTATTAAGAACACTCCTGATAATCCGGATGCATATTTGAATATGGTTTACCTTTTGGAGGTGATTTTAGTGGAGGAGCGGTCGTTGGGAACTATTGACTGTGAACCGATGTTCTACGATGAATGTGAGGCTCTTGCTGTTGAAACTTTTCAAGCAGGATGTGCAAAATTTAAGAATGATCCATCATATATGTTCTTTATGGGTTTTATTACGACTTGGTGTGAGTGGTTGTATGGTATGGATGAAACGGCGGCGGATAATATGATGCAGGAGGCTCATAGGCTGGATCCTCTAAATAAGATTTATCTATGGTCTAGTATAGGTGGTCGTCATTATTCGAACGAAAACGATCAAGAGAAGGATATTTATGATTATACAAAGATGCTGTTGTCGGATGCGGAATTGGTGAAGGAAGTTCGCGATAGAGGTCCTATTGGAGATTATTATATTGAAGGAATGGATAGCGCGATGAAAAATGCTCAACTTTATTTTGATTTAAATGGAAGTGTTAAGAAATGATGTGTGTAAAAAATGGATATAAGAATTATTTTAGTGCAGTATGGGAACAAATATAAATCAGGTACTTAAAGAGCTTTGCCAAGATCTTGGATACAAAAAGAAAGGATATCTCTTTTACAAACAACTTACTTCGGAGGTGTCTTCTACTGTTGGGTTCAACATCTCGTCAGGCCAGACCATAACACATCGCTCTGTAGCTCCACAGATCGGAGTAAGGTATGAGACTGTAGAAAAACTATTGGCCGAAATTACAGATGAGGATTGGTGTAAAGTGTTTTCTTCGACGATATCAAGTCATATTGGTTACTTGATGCCGGAGAACAAATGGATCGAATGGGATTTTGACAAATCTTGTGAAAACGTTATTCCTTTTGTCGAAAACCTTAGTGCTGCGATACAAAAATATGCTGTAACATATTACGAAGAATTTGCATCTTTAGATAAGATAATCTCTTTTTTAGAGGGTCTTAAGTTCGGATCAGCAAATTATGACTTGTTCATACGACTTCCTATAATGCATTATCTTACAGGAGATAAATCTAAGGGAATGGAGTTTATTAATAATGTTATAATGAACTACCCGGAAGATTATTTGTTCACTGAAAAGAATATTTCAAATTTTGAAAAATTGTAAGTTTGAGTCATTAACGGTTGTTAGAGGATCGAGCAAGCTTTCTGGAGCTACTTTAGCGAGTCAGGGAGGTATGTCAGAATTGACAAAGAATTTCGGAGCAATAGGAGGTTCATTGTTGAATGATAGGATGGAAATGATGGCAACTGTAATTTCAGAAAGTGGGAAAGAGCATTTTATTAATGAGTATGGCGCGATGGAATATGTTGCAGAGATTGCTCCAGACTATGTATTCTCTTCAATATTAAGATTAGAAATGTATTCTTCAGAGTAGTTTATTTTTGAGAGAGCACTAATACTGTTATAGAGTAACAAAAAACAAAAAAATGGTGTCATGTGTAAAAAATTAATGGTGGCATTTCAATCGGTCCTTGTTCTGTTATTGATGCTGCTGCTGATTAGCTCCTGCGCCAGCACTAAAGGTTATTATGGCTGGTCGGAGGCGAATGTGGCGGTGGTCAGTTCACAGAAGCACAACGTGACGATCGGCAAGAAGAACAGTTGGGAGATAGCGTATCTCTGCAAGGTGGATGACAAGGTGGTGGGAAACAACTTCAGGGGTTTCCCGTCGAAGTGCAAGGTACTTCCGGGCCGGCGGATGATTGAGGTGGAACATTACCGGCAGTGGAAAGACAGTTCCACGGGTCTTATGGTCGCCGGTGCGATGTTCGGGGCGATAGGAGGCGCTGTTGCCTATCCAACAAAATATTGATTATGAGAAAGTTTATTTTATTATTTAGCTGTGCAATATTGCTTGGTTGTGACAAGTTTGTTGTGTTTGATTATTATTTGCGGGGAGAATTTGATGCGGTATATTGCTATATACCAGAAAAAGGAATACCTTGTAAGAAAGACACTGCCATAAGTTTTTCTGCGGAGGAGTTGGTCCTTTTACATCTCAAAAAAGATTCAGAAGGGCAAAACTACGGGCGTATCGATTATGGAATAGAGAATATTGATGGTCTGTTCCGAAGATGGGACTGTGATACGGTGTCTTTCTTTATTTTTGATTCAAAAGTTGTTGAAAATAATACGTGGGAGGACGTAGTACGAAACTATATGGTTTTGCAGCGTTATGATTTTTCGAAAGAGGATTTGGCTCGTTTAAACTGTCAAATATTTTACCCGCCAACGGAGGAGATGTCAGAGATTCATATGTTTCCACCATATGAGAAAGTCAAAGTTCGTTAGAATGTTTTATGAATATAACGTGTGAATTATGAATGTCCTGAATCGAAACACTTTTAGGGGGAAGGCGTTGAGGGCTTTTTCGTTGACCGAGTTGCTGGTAGTCCTTGTGATCATTGGGATTCTGGTGCTGGTGGCGATGCCGAACCTGATGCCGTTGATCTCAAGGGCCAAGGCGACGGAGGCGCAACAGCAACTTACTTTCCTGCATTCGTTGGAGAAGAGTTATTTCTACACCTATTCACGATATTCCGATGATTTGGAGGAACTTGGGTTTGAGCAGACTGCCCTTGTGACGGATGGTGGAAATGCCAATTATCGCATCGAGGTCGTGGAGGCCGGGGAGAACGGTTTCAAGGCACAGGCTGTCTCCGTGGTCGATTTTGACAAGGACGGAGTCTTTAACGTTTGGGAGATTGACCAGGACAAGAACCTGAAGGAGACTGTGAAGGACTGATGTGATGTTGAGGTTGCTTTCCATATTCCCACTTACGGTTATGATGGTCTCGGATGCGAGGAGCCGCACGGTGTCATCCTGGTGGCTGTCGGCTTCGTGCTGATCGCGATGTACCTCCCGATGTTCAAACTGGGGATGACCATTAGTTAGGGCTTGTGAATATACCGCCTTGAATCATTACAAGCTGGGGCGAAAAGTTCCCTCGCTTACAGAACGCTTTCATGTTACTGTGCCACAGACGTGGGTGAGGGCACGCTATGGCTGAAAAAGTAAAAGCCTAAAGATATAGTTTTTCAGTCAAGGTGCCACCAGGGTGGATCACAGTGGCTGTGTGGCTGAAGGTGTTTTGTAAGAAATCATACGCGTCGAATTCGGCTTTCAACGCATTCGGAATCGCACTCATGAGTGGGGGGAGGTATAAAACTTAACCTTTACAAACACTATAAAGCCCAGGTTCGGTTTTTATTGCTAACTTTACAGACTGTTGAAGAACATTATTGTTTTTCAACCGTTTAGTTATTGTTGAAAACTTTACAACACAATGTTTGGGCATTTTACTCATTTTGATTCGTCGTGATTCTGGTCTAAATTTGACAGTGCTGATGACCGGTAATGCCGGCATCGCGATAAGCCGAAACACTAAAGCGACACAATAACTACTGAATATGCTATACCAGAAAAGAATCAATAAAATCATAGGTGACATCGACAAGTTCTTCGACACGATCGACCAGGCCTTGCTGATTTTCGGTGAGGGGGTGAAGAACTATCTTTATACTAATGTCGAGGCGTTCAAAGGGAATCTTCAGACGATGACCCGGCTGGAGAACGAGGCGGAACTCCTTCGCAGGGAGATCGAGGCCGGACTTTACAGGCAGTCAAGTCTTGTGAGGCTTAGAGGAGACATCATGCGTCTTCTGGAGGCCTTGGACCACATCATCGACACCTTGAACGACAATCTGTTCCAGTTCGAGATAGAGAGGCCGTTCATTCCGGTGGAGTTGAATGCGGATTTCTTGAAACTCACTGAGTTGTCCACTCAGGCTGTGGAGACGGCCATTCCGGCGGCCAAGGCCTATTTCAGGACTTCGGACAGTATCACCGAGAAGGTTCACAGGGTCTATTTCTACGAAAAGGAGGCGGACAAGCAGGCCAAATCCCTCAAGAAGAAGGTTTTCCATACGATGGACGAATTAAGGCTCAGCCAGAAGTTCCATCTGCGCTACTTCGCACTCCACATCGAGGAGATTTCAATGGAGGCCGAGAAAGTGGCTGACCAGCTGTCGGTTATGTCAATCAAAAGAAGCATCTGATGACAATGACGGTGTTCATACTCTTTGTCATCATCCTGACAGGATGGTTCTCGGTGACGGATCTGCCGGTCGCTCTGGCACCTGCCGGAACCTGCCACACTGTGGCCAGACGGTTCCGTGTCCCGGGAATAATGCTTCTGCTGTTTGTCGGGGTCGGCCTTTCCCGTCCTGTGTCTCCTCAGCTTGTTCCCGGCAGGGATTACGCTGTGGTGATCTTCGCCGCGACCTTGGCGGTAGTGGCCGTCAGGATATTCATAAAGGACGCTTCCATAGTGTTTTCTCTTGCCGGAGCGATAGCCGGGACGCGGATGCTCCAAAGCGGTTCGTCGGCTATCAAGTGGTCGGTGCCGCTTTCGTGGCTGGCCGCGGTCATATTCACAATCCTTATCGCCATCATTCTTTGCAAGGTAATCTCTGCGATTTCGTCAAGGTCTGATTGTCATCTGCTTACGAAGATGAACAGGATGGGGCTGGCGATGACGATCGCGGCCTCGGCGCTGATGCTTGCCATAGGGTTCAACCTTGGAGGGCTTGTTCCGTCGGTCTCAACGTTGGAATTCCAACTGTTGGTGTTTGCCGCTGTTGCCATAGCCATATGTTTGCTGGTAAAGGGCGAGGCCGGATCCAACTCGCACAGACTTATGGAGAGGTGCTTCGATGTCAATGCCGAGGCCGCTTTGGCGATGACGCTTGCCGCCGCGCTTGTCACCTTGATCTTCTCTTTCGATTTGAGGATCGGGAATATTCAATTGAAAGCCACTCCTTTGGCTCCGGGGCTTCTGATGTTGGCTGGGCTTGCCGGCTGCGAACTGGCTCAGAACAAGGAGGTCAATTGGATGCCTCTTGCCTCCAAGATCGGCACGGACGCGCTTCTGACTCCGCTTCTGGCGATGATTCTCGCCTGTCTTATCTCTGGTATGATACATCCGAACCTGTTCTCCTTGGTGAACGCCCAGGTCGGGCTCCTCATTATGCTTCTCGCCCTTGTCTCGGGCGGTCTGACGGTCATGTCGTTCCTTTATCTGCGCGCATCGAAAACCTCCGGCAGGACTCTTCGTGAAATGGACGATGAACTGAACGAGAACCGCCGGGCAATCAACGAGATGGAGATCAAGACGATGCAGGCGGAGAATGAGAACCTGCACAACCTGCTGGATCTCAAGCGCAAGGAACTCGTCAGCGTGGCGATGAACCTGAGCGAGCAGAAAGAGTTCATGGACGGACTCTACGAAAAGGTCAAACAGGCTCAGGCGGAGATGGAACCGGAGAAGAAGGACGAACTTCTTCACGAACTCCGCACCGATCTCAATCTCAGAAGGAATTTCTCCAACGAGATAGACAGTTTCTATGCCCAGGTCGAGACCCTCCACAAGGATTTCACGACCCGGATGACCGAACGGTTCCCACAATTGACAAAACAGGAGAGACGCCTGGCTATGCTGCTAAGGCTCGGTTTCTCCACGAAATATATAGCCACATTGATGAATATAGCTCCGACGAGTGTCGAGATAGGCAGGCACAGGCTCCGCGCGAAGCTTGGCCTGGCCAGAGGTCAGAATCTGACGGAATTTGTCAAAACTATATAACCAAGTTTATTAATCGCTTAATGTTGTAAAGTATGAAAAGAGTTGTTTTTGTTTCTCTGGCAGCCTTTCTGGCAGTCTCGTTGTCCGCCCAGACAACGGACACGAAGAAGGATTCAGAGGTTGAACTGAACCAGTATGGTCAGCAGGTGAACTCCACTCCGGGACAGGTAAAGATCCAGGACGGAATCATGGTGCTGGACGCCAAGAAGATCGACTACAAGATGTGGTTCGACATCCGTGTGCAGGGCGACGCCGCTGTCTTTTTCGGAGGTCCGGACTTCACTTCTTCCCAACTTGACGGGAAGGATAATCCTAACCACATCGGAAACGGAATGTCCATCCGCCGTGCCCGTTTCGCCGTCAAGGCCCAGCTGGACAGGAACTGGTACGGAGAGATTGATACTGACTGGGCTGATGGAATATGTGAACTCAAGGATGCCATTCTGGCCTATAATGGAGTGCCCGGGCTTGAGATCAAGGCAGGTAATTTCAAGGAGTCTTTCTCCATCCAGCGCAACACCACATCCCGTTACCTTATGTTCATGGAACGCCCGATGGTGACCTCGCTCGCACCGTCAAGGCATCTGGGGCTGAATCTGACATATTCAAACAAATGGTTCTGGTTTGCCGGCGGTGTGTTCGGACCTGAGCTCAAGGGAGCCGAAGAGGCCACGGCCATGAAGGACAACAACAAGGATCTTGGCCGCAACGCAGGCCTGTCCTACACGGGGAAAGTAGTCTTCCGTCCTCTCTATAAGTGTTCGGAGTCGGCTCTTCATATTGGCGGAGCGATATCCTACCGTGAGCCGAAGGTCACATCCACCGACGCTTACGGAGCCGCGCGCTACAGCAGCCGCAACTCTACGAGCATCAACAGGAAGAAGTACCTCGACACCGATGTCATCACAGGTCTTGACCATGAGCTTGCCTGGACCGCAGAGCTTGCCGGTTTCTACAAAGGGCTGCGCTATGAGGGCGCCTACCTCACCCGCGGGGCTTTTCTGGACAAGAAGATCAACAACCTCGGAACCCAGTGGGCCGACGGTTGGTACGCGCAGGCTTCCTATCTTCTTTTCGGCGGTCGTCAGAACTACGACTACGATGGCGCCAAACCGACCAGAATCACTCCTGGGCGCTCCTGGGGTGATGTCGAACTTGCCGTGCGTTATGAATATTGCGACTTCAACACCGCTGACTACTTCGGAGGAAGCGCGGAGGCGTTCAGTTTCGGGATCAACTTCTACCCGACCAAGAACGTGAAGTTTGTCATCAACTACCAGTACAACAACAATGACCGCTATGCCAACGGCAAGGGCAAGCTGTTCGTTGGTCACGACGCCGCCGGCAATCCTACCAAGGACTACACCAAGGTAGTAGAGGGCGCCGGCAAGGCCGGGGTTGACTACCATATGCTCGCGATGCGTTTCCAAGTCGCTTTCTAATTGATTTATAAAATATTATGAATATGAAAAAGATAGCATTGTTTTCGGCGTTGGCTCTCATTCTCGCCGGATTCGCCTCCTGCGTTGAGGATAATATTTACGATGTGGCCAGCATTTCCGACATAAAGAACACCGTTGCCTACACAGAGGATGACGCCGTGACGGTGACAGCGAAAGTCACCGCTCTGGTGGAGATCACAAAGGTTGAGTTGCTGTACAAGGCGGGGACAGAAGCGGAAAAGACTGTTTCTATGACCGGAATGACAAATGATGCGGGCGTGTACCAAGGAACTATCCCAGCCGCCCCGGTCGGCACAAAGGTCGTCTATCACATTGAAGCGAGCACAGACGGGAACACTGAATGTTCTCCGGAGGTCTCCTACACCGTCGGTGAGGTTCCGATCGACTACACTGGCCTGGCTCTGAACGAGCTCAACGGCAACGACAAATTCATCGAGATCTACAACAAAGGGAAAGAGGACATCCATATTAAAGGAATATCCATCCAGAAGGACGGCAAGGATGTCTGGACGGCTCCTTCCGCCATCCTTAAATCAGGAGAGTTCGTTCTCCTTTACAGCACCGATGTCCAGGCCGATCACGCAGAGCATCCGGAAGGCTATTTCTTTGGCTCAGGCCTTTCCGCCAAGAAGGCTGTCAAGGTGGAACTGTTCGACCCTAAAGGCGGAAGTCTGGACTGCTTCAATCTCGTGAACTTCGTCAAGAAGGCAAGCGCGTCCTACAGCCGTGTTCCTGACGGGACAGGGGCTTGGTACTTCACTTCCGCCACCCCGGCCGCCAAGAACGCCAACGAGACCGCTGACAAAGTCGAAGGTTTGGAATAGAATTATAGATAATGCCCCAAAAAGTGCGCGAAGCGACCGAAGGGGTTCGGTGAATCCTTTCCCCGTGTCCCTCAGGGGCTGTCGCGAAGCGACTGGGGGTTGGATGAAAAGTGCGCGAAGCGACCGAAGGGGTTTGGTGAATCCTTTCCCCGTGTCCCTCAGGGGCTGTCGCGAAGTGACCGGGGGGTATGCATTAATGGAATTAATATATTCATAAATAATTGATTGCTATGGCAAAAGAAGAAATGAAGATTGGCGAGATCTCTAAGCCTCGCTTCGAGTTCCGCTCGTTTGGACAGTGCTTCTGTGAGGCACACAAGAGGATGGCGCGTCTGTCCGTTCCTGTTCCTGAGAAGGTCTGGGAGCGCTCAAGCGACGAGATTTACATCATCTCGCGCAAGAACGACATCAACAACACCAAGATCCGAGACGGCAAGATGGACATCAAGACCTACGTCCAGACCGTCGATGGCCTTGAGCAGTGGAATCCGTTGATGAAGGGCGAGTTCCCTATCAGCGCCAAGGTGCTTGAGGAGGAGGTTTTCCCTGCCTTTATGGTTGAGATGCCTAAACTGACGAAGGACACCTACACCTACGAGGAGTTCATCGCGATGGTGAAGGCCAACCCTGATCTCGCCGCCGTGCGTGTCCACAAGCAGCGTTTCGGCTATATGGTCAACGACACGATCTGCGAGGTCGGCAACGTGCTGATCAACGGGGCCAAGGTCGTGACCATCAACAGCGAATCGACAGAGATCGAGGACATCAAGAAGACCATCAAGGATGTCGGTCTTGAGGGCGTGGAGAACATCAACTACCTCCAGGCTATCAAGCGTGTTATCGGAATGATTGACAAACCTCTTGCAAACGAATAGATTATGGCACAGGAAATCGAAAGGAAATTTTTGGTGAACGGCGACTTCAAGTCGGATGCGTTCAAGGCTACAAGAATCACTCAAGGCTACCTCAGCAGTGTCCCGGAAAGAACTGTACGCGTGCGTGTGAAGGGTGACAAGGGATTCATCACCATCAAGGGAATCGGCAATGCCAGCGGCGCGAGCCGTTTCGAGTGGGAGAAGGAGATTCCTGTCGAGGATGTGAAGGCTTTGCTGGAGATCTGCGAGCCGGGTGTCATTGACAAGACCCGTTACCTTGTGAAGGCCGGGGAGCACACCTATGAGGTGGATGAGTTCTACGGTGACAATGAGGGACTTACGGTCGCCGAGGTGGAACTTTCCGACGAGAACGAGGCTTTCGACAAGCCGTCCTGGCTCGGCGAGGAGGTCACTGGCGACGCCAAGTACTACAACTCGATGCTGATGAAGAATCCTTACAAGAACTGGAAGTAGGGTCTTTGATTGGTGAGCCTGTCGAAGTGACCTTCAAAGCACAAAAGTTCAACTTAAAATATTCACGAATATGTCAGATCCGTTAGATATGAACAACTACCGCCTTGAACGGCTCCCGAAGATGCAGAAAAGCAGCTTCGAGATCTGGATGGCGCGTCTCGGCGGCCCGCTCGCCATACTTGCCTTTGTCCTTATCTACTGGTTCGGACATTTCGGCTTCATCGACAGCATCACCGCTGAATCCGTGTCGGGAAAGGCCCTGGCACGGCTGAACGAGATAGGCCTGCCCGCGTTCATAAGGTCCAACTATGCGATGTTGGCCATATTCACGGCGGGCCTTATCCTTTGGATGACCGAGGCGATTCCGAACTATCTCACCTCGCTGATCATCATCCTGCTCATCGTCCTCTGCGGTGTCACGACCCAGAAGGAGGCCTTCGCCCAGCTGGGACATCCGGTGATGTGGCTGAATATCCTTTCCTTCGTGCTCGCCTCGATGCTTGTCAAGACCAGGTTCGCCAAACGCCTTGCGATGTGGTTCGTGATCAAGTTCGGCAAGACCGCTAAGGGAGTCCTGTGGAGTTTCCTCATAATCAACATCGTGCTATCGATGTTCATCTCCGCCACGACCGTCAAGGCCACGATAATGCTTCCGATCTTTATGGTTGTCTGCGCCATCTACGGAGCGTCTGACGGTCACCGAAACAATTTCGGGCGCAACCTCGTGATCCAGAACCTGTTTCAGGTCAACATCGGGGCCAATGCCTTCTACACAGGAAGCGGCGCCCACCTGTTGGCCATCTCCTTGATCTTCGGCGCCGCCGGGGCGAGCCAGTTCGGTTACTCGGACTGGCTGGTGTCCTGCGGCCCGATGAGTTTCCTGATTCTGATCATCGGTCTTCTGATGGGGATGTATGTGTTCTTCCCGATGAAGAAGGACGAGCAGAAGCCTCAGATTGACGGCGGTCTGGAGCGTCTGAAAGCCGAACTGGATGCGATGGGCAGGATGACCGTCGAGGAATGGAAGGCCGTTGGAATATTTATGGGTGTCCTTATCCTTTGGTGTACTGACAGCCTACACGGGATTGACGCAACGACCGTGGCCTTCATCGGTGCCGTGATCGCCCTGATGCCGGGAATCGGAGTCGTGAAATGGAACGACGTTGACATCCCGTGGCATCTGATGCTCTTCTCCGCCGGAGCCTACACCTTGGGAGCCGGCCTGAACATCACCGGTCTGCCCGGCACGATGGTGAACGCGGCCTTCGACTCAATGGGCATCACCGACAACACTCCGTTTTGGGTGCTGTACGTCATCCTGACGTTCCTGATGATGTACTCAGGTCTGGTTTTCCAATCCAAGACCATCAGGACAATGATCTTTGTGCCGATCTCGATGGGCATCGCCGAACGGTTCGGCTATCCGGTCATCAGCCTCGCGCTTCCTGTCTCGATGCTGATCGAGCACGTCTATGTGCTGCCGTTCAACAGCAAGCCTGCCGCCCTCCTGTACAACACCAACCAGTACAGTATGACGGATGCCTTCAAGTTCGGCATCACTATGATGACCATCTCCTGGCTGATAATCCTCCTTTGGGGCGAGACCGTCCTCAAATGGCTCGGCATCACCCCGGGTTTGTTCTTTGTGGGATAATTTGTTATATTCGCAAATGTATGCCTGGGCTTTTTGGGAAGCCGCATCGTTATGGCGGACGGTGAAGAATGAGGCGGTTTTTTTGTTATGATCGAGATCGACACCAGAATCCACGACCGCTACTCGATAGAGCTGAAAGTCGGCTTCGTCACCCGCAAGAAACTGCGGATGAACGACTTCTCTCTGGCGATGTGGTTCTTCGTACCCGGCAGTCTCGACATCAACAGGGCCACCTATCCAAAGGACATGTTCTATCAGGATGTCAAGTCGAACATCCGCCTGATCACCCCCGTTTTCCTGCTCCGCGAGATAGTGGAGGGCCCGGCGTTGCCGCTTCGCAACATCCGCGAAGCGTTCATCCAGATGGCGTCCAACCCGACCCGTACCCTGATCTCTGAATATGAGTACCAGATCAAGATGTTCGCGGCCATCGTCAAAAGCGCCCTGCGCGACGAGCTGGCGCACATCAAGCAGAACCGCATCGGCTCGGACACGGAGACCCTGTGCGACGGCTTCATCCGCAACGCCGGAAAAATCTGTGATGAATATGTCGGACTGCGCACCATCATCAACGCTCCGACCGTTCCAGAGGGCGTGATGAGGATGTACCTTTCCGGGGACGAATTCATTTGCGACATCACATGCAAGCATATTCTTGAACTCATCGAGTGGCTGAGAGGCAGGAAGTTGGATGAGTTGGCCGGCAAGGCGACGGCGCTTTACCGCAGGATCGGGAAGCATATGAGGCAGCTCGGCTACCCGGAGATCCGGGAGGATGACCGGCTGCACAACCGCATATTCATTCATCGCTTCAGCATCCTGAAAAAGTACATCGAGAGCGACCTTTACCTCCGCGCTCCCAAGCGTCGGGACGGGGTGATCGTGGAGCAGCTTTATTTCAGCATCGCCGCCGGTCTAGCGATGTTGTTCGCCACCGTGGTGAGCTTCGCCTTCCAGAAGAAGTTCGGCTCGCTGACCCTTCCGCTGTTTATCGCCCTCATTATCAGTTATATGCTGAAAGACCGCATCAAGGAGCTGATGCGTTACTATTTCGCCCACCGTGTCGGCAGCAAGTACTTCGACAACAAGGCGAAGATCATCCACAAGGACACCGAGCTCGGCTGGCTGAAGGAGGGCGTGGACTTCATCGAGCCGGAAAAGGTTCCCGTCGATGTGATGACCCTTCGCAACAGCTCGCACCTCACCGAGGTCGAGAGCAGCAACGTCACCGCCGAGAAGATCATCCTCTACCGCAAGTCCGTCCACATCGACAGGGACAAGCTTCAGGCGAATTCTGAATATTCCTTCAGCGGCATCAATGACATCATCCGCCTGAATGTCACCAACTTCATCAAGAAGATGGACGACCCGAGCGTCCTGATGCGCACCCTCGACGACGATGGATCCATCCAGACCGTTGATTGTGACCGTGACTATTACCTAAACCTCGTCCTCCAGTACCAGTACGACAACACCGCCGAGTTCAAGCGCTTCCGCATCGACCTCTCCCGCGACGGCATCAAATCCATCGAAGAGGTCGGGTAGAAAAACATTCCAAACACATTTCGCCGTATGAGAAAACTTTTGACATTTACCCTGTTTGTTTTACTGTCGGCTCTGACTGTTCTTGCGCAGCAGCCAGACAGTGTGATTACGGAATTCCTTTCGGCGTCGGTTATCACGGAAGGGAACATAACGTACAAGGTGGACCGGATGGCAGAGGCTTTACGGGGAATATTCCTCCCGCCACGGATCTTTCTCTTATCGTGTGAGTCTCGGTGCCGAGAACAATATGAAGGCTGGCGACGATGGATTCTCCAGATTCGCTTTCTCCCCGACACTGCTGTTCTCTTATAGGTTGAACAAGAGGAATATACTGCGTCTGCGACTTGACTCGGAGACGATGATGCCCGACATTCAGCAGATGTCCGGCAACAGGATTCTGATTATGGAGAATTTCTACCGTAGGGGGAACGCCGATGTTCACAACAGCACCGGCTACCAGTCGAGGTTGATATATTCCTATAACATTCCCCGAAAGCTGATCGTCCAGGCTGATGCCCACTACAACCGCACCGGCGGCTTCCTTTACGATTCGTTCGTGCAGGATGGCGGGGCGTGGTACCTTGAGACGTGTAACGCTCATCATTACTCTGAGACAGGTATGAATATGATTGTGACCTATCTGCCTTGGAAGTGGCTGCGGCTGGGCGTGGACTTCTCCGCTGACCGTCAGACCATCAAGGAGACCGCTTCGAGTGAGGCGTACGGCGACTGGCTCTTTCCGGTCTATCTGAACGCCTCCGCCGTCTGGGGCAACTGGGCGCTTTCCTATCGCCAGACCTATGGCGGAAAGATGCTGGACGGTCTGTACCGGAAGGGTTTGGAGAAGGTGTCGTACCTGTCCCTGGCCTACGACTGGAAAAATTGGCAGTTCGGAGCCCAGTGCCTGTTCCCGTTCCAAGACGACAAGTACTCCAACGAGACTGTCTCCATCGCTCCGGTCCGCCACGTGACACAGACTAACCTTCGCACCAAGAACCGCGAATTCGGCTTCACCATCTCATGGTTCTTCCAGCGCGGCAAGGAGAACAACTCCGTCAAGAGCCTTGAGAACTCGGATGTTGACTCGGGTGTGTTCAAGTTCTGACATAAATTCCACGTGGTCTCACGCGCGAGACGTTCACAAATTAGTACAAAAGTCCGAACATCCATAGAGGGATACGGTTGCCGTAGCCGGTCTCGATGCCGTCAATGCCAAGGTAACTTGTCGGGATGTCCGCGATCTGTTCAAAATTTTTATTGTCGCCACCTATCTCAAACAGATAGTCGCCATTTACAAGAAAATCTCCTTTTGCCGGCATCTGCACGGAACACACCGCTGACAGTTGGTTGATGAAGAATGTTTCGCGCATGGTTCCGATGTTGATCTTCGGCGAAAACGCATACATAAGATTGGTGTTCCCGAGATAGATTTTCTCAGGATTGACCAGTCTTTTGTAATTCTTAAGTTCCGTTGTGAGAAGGTTTAGGATTTCTGCCTCATCAAGTTTATAGAGAAGAGAGAGGAGTGTGTTTCTGGTTGTGCTCATTGACGAAGCCAGTTTCTCCGTGTTGGGTTGCAGTGGAACATTCTCGGCGATGATCATGAACAGTTTCTTGCATTTGTCGATGGTGGGGTAGGACACTTTCTCCACGGCTGGAAGGTCGCTTTCCACAACAAGTTTGACCACGTTCTGCAACATAGTCAAAAAATCATCGCCTCCCTCCTTATAGAAAGGATATACTCCAAAATGAAGGTATTTGTCAAATTCTCGTAGAACTTTAAGGCGTGACACAATGTCCAACGCTATTGCGCTGTGGCTGGAAAGAATATCTTCAAGACCATATGCCGGGATGTCAATAGTGCCGTCATATTCGAGAAATTCGCGGAAAGACATTCCTTTAAGAATATATGGTGTCTGCCGTCTGGACATATCCACGATAGAATTGTCCAGTTCAAGCATCGAAGAACCAGTGTAGATAACTCTAAGGTCGGCATATTGGTCATAGAGGTTTTTGATTATACGGCTCCAGTCTTCGTATTTATGCACTTCGTCGATGTAGAATTCGTTGATTCCACGATTGTACAGAAATCCTATCAGTTCCTGAAGAGAGTGCGTTTTGAACCAAAGATGATCCAATGAGATGTAGATTGTGTCATCAGGATTGGCGTACTTCTCCTTTATGCGCTGGATAAGCATAGTGGTCTTTCCCACCCCTCGCTCGCCTCTGATGCCGATGATTCTGGCCTTCCAATTAATCTTATTGTACAAGTAACGTTTGAAGTCGAGCGATACTTGTGATAACTTGCTGTGATAAAATTCAATGAGAGGGCGAATGTCTGAAAGTTCCATATCAATCATCTTAGATGACAAAAATAAAAACATTTTTGCAAAAATGAAAATTGGTAATAAAATCATTTTTGCAAAAACGAACACGGCATTATCTGACCAAATAAGTATTTCCTCCTATCTGCCAACCTTACTACCTGAATGTCACCAACTTCATCAAGAAGAGGGACGACCCAGCCGTGCTGATGCGCACCCTCGGAGATGACGGATCCGTCCAGACCATCGAGTGCGACCTGGGCTACTACCTCAACCTCGTCCTTATGTACCGCTACACCGCCACCGAGTTCAAACGCTTCCGCCTCGACCTCTCCCGTTCTACGACGACAAGTACTCCAACGAGACGGTCTCCTTCGCTCCGGTCCGCCACGTGACACAGACAAACCTTCGCACCAAGAACCGAGAGTTCGGCTTCACCATCTCCTGGTTCTTCCAACGCGGCAAGGAGAACCACTCCGCCAAGAGTCTTGAGAACTCGGACGTTGACTCCGGAGTGTTCAGGTTCTGATCTGATGAATATCCCTTTGGATATGGATGATTATCCTGGTTCAGAGGGACTTTCTCATATAGGATGCTATAGAGCCTCGACCTCCTCTACAGAAAGTCCTGTGCAGGAAGCAATCGTTTCGGTGTCGGATAAGAGGATGCTCACTTCAGTGGGGCAAACCATTCTTTTTTACCCGAGATAATAGCCAGAGTTTTCCTCTCCTGACTCGAACACTATGACTTGACCTTGGTTGGTACACAACAAGCGACAAACGTGTTTCCACCGAAACGGCATTTTACCGGAGAAACTGCTGATCCAACGGAGTTTATCCGGCAAAGAGGTCTATCACCGGAGAAAACTCAATTGCAGAGAAAATAGAGAAATCTTCTTCTTTTACCACAACGCTATTTTTCCGGCAATGCCCAAATCCAGGATCGCTGTCGCTATACCCAACGCTTTAAATACACGGCTCATTGTAGGCAATGTGATGACGCTTTTCCCTTTTTCTAATTTGGAGATTTGGGCGCGCTGCACACCTATAAGTTCACCAAGTTCTTCTTGTGTGAGTTTTTGTGCCAGTCGTGCCTTGCGTATGGCCTCCCCAACAAAGTAGGCGTTCACTTCTTCTTTGAGTTGATTTTCCATAGCCTCACGCTCTGGGGTGCCTCTCTTTCCCCAAAGCTTATCTTTCATATCATCCGCTGGGATCAGTTTCATCTGTTCCATAATGCTGTTATCTCTTGTTTTTAAAATACTCTTTCCTTACCTCTTCTGCCTTGGCAATCTCCTTTGATTGTGTCTTTTGAGTTTTCTTGACTATACCGAGCGTGACGATAACCAACGTGTCCAACTCCGTGTCCCAAAAGGAGAATAGTCTATAACTAATACCATTATAAAGAGTGCGGAATTCCCATATATCGGTATTCTCAAGTTTCTTGAATATGTTAACTTTCATCACCCCTTCCTCAACCTTGAAGATGTTATAGTATATCTTCTGTTGAGCCTTGAACGGTTGTGCGTCCAAAAAGGCTTGCGCTTCTTCTGTCAACACAACTTTTAGTTTACCTATGCCCATTTTGTTTTCCGATACAAATATAATATAATGTTTCCAAGTAACGATACAACCCCGCATTGATTTGTACAAATGCTGCGGCAAAACTACGGTGAACTATCCGTGGAACAAATTATTCGACGGATAATGTGCGGAATCGCTGACTGAGGTCATTCAGCAGAAATATTCAAGTGCAGGATTGGAATGACAATTTCCGGAAAATTTCCGTCCCTTACGTTTGACCATCATCCGATTCTATTGAGCTTTAATTTATTGGCTTTTATACAGAGAACCGATCCGTTGAAAATAGTGCCGTGGAGCGAAATCAGTTGTTAGTTAACATATTCGTGAATCCTGCCAGTCAATTTGGGAGGGCGGGAATCTGTAATGGGCTGAAAGTCAGGTGTTGGTGCATCACTCGTTGGCCTCCAACTTGTTGAGAATTGCTGCCCTTCGATTTTGGAGAGCAGGAACTTGTAATTGATTGAAGGTCAGGTGTTTGCCCTCCTCGCAAATGGAATAATCTCTCCTCTCCGTTCGTGTGCAAAATTGCCCCAATCCTGCTCACAAGATGCTGTTGGCGAACTCGTGAGTGGTTCGCTTGATTTCACGCACGGGCTAATGATTAGATACGGCGAGAGTTGGTTCTGGCCCAGGGGATGACGTAGGCGGGGGACATCTTGCGGGACAGGAGGTCTTTCATATAGTCCATGTAGGGGGCGACGTGGCTGAAGAACATCTTGTAACCGTCGCAGAGGGCGTTCAGGCCGGTCTCGATCCTTAGGCCGCCTCTGCCTTGGCGGGACTCGTAGGTGTTGAACCGATGCTTGGGGCATTCTCCGTTGCAGGCGAAAAGCCATTCGCACTTAAGGCATTTGGTGGGGAGTTTGTTGCGTTTGTCAATGCCGAATGCTGTCTGCTTGTCCGAGCGCATCATCTCGGCGATCGGCTTTTCGGTGATGTTGCCGAGGAGATAATCCTTATAGACAAAATGGTCGCAAGGGTAGAGGTCGCCGTTGTGCTCGATGACGGAATTGCCGCCGCAGGTCTGGGCGAATGTGCAGGTGCCAGGCATCTCCCCGACCCAAGTGGCCAGAGTGGCGTCGAAATTAGTGACGAATATGCGGCCGACATCATTCCTGACCCAATAATCGAATATGTCGCAGAGGAACCGGCCGTAGCCCACATCGCTCACCGACCACGGGGCGATCATCGCTCCGTCCGCTTTCGGGTCCACGATGAACGGACGCTTCTTCTTGTCCGGCTTCCCGGCCCCGTTCAACGGGTACTTGACGTGCTCGACCACAGGCATAAACTGCATAAATCCGCTGCCGACCTCACGCAGAAACAGATACGTCTCCAGCCCTCTGCCTTCGCTGGCGTGGTTGACCGTGGACATAGTGTTGAACTCAACTCCTTCACCTTTAAGAATATTCAGACCGCTCATCACCCTGTCGAAGGTCGGGAACCCACCCTTGTCCTTGCGGTACTTGTCGTGAATATCCTTGGGGCCGTCCAGGGATATTCCCACAAGGAAATTGTTCTCGCGGAAGAACCTCGCCCATTCCCGGTTCAGGAGGGTGCCGTTGGTCTGGATGGTGTTGTGGATGACCTTTTCACAGGCATATTTCTTCTCAAATTCCAAAGCCTTGCGGTAGAAATCCAGCCCCAGCACCAACGGCTCGCCACCGTGCCAGTTGAAGGTCACCTCCGGCACTCCGTTCGCGCTGATATATTCCTTAACCACATTCTCCAGCATCGCTTCGGTCATGCGGGGTTCCTTGCCGCCGTAGATCTCGGCCTTGTCGAGGTAGTAGCAATATTTGCAGTCCAGATTGCAGAGTGACCCGGCGGGCTTGATCATGATGTTGAACGCCATCGGTCCGGAAAGGCGGATGGCGTCCCCGAGGGTCAGTGTCTTTTCAAATGCCGCGTCTGACATATCCCTGATCATTTGATTCTTATCTTACCTCCAGAGATCTCATCACGCTTGAAGTATGGCCAGCCATCCTTGTCCCAGTATATTCTCTGGAGGTTTGTGAATCTCACGTTATGGCTTTTCAGCATGCGCTCGAAAGGGTAGTTTCCAATATGCACGTGGTAGATGATGAACGTGTCGCCGTTCTTGTCCGTGAATATCTCCCCATCATGCCCTGACCCATAGAATCTGTCGTAAGGGCTGGATGTCAGAATCGCGGTTCCATAGCCGTCTGCCATATCTTTTCCGTCCTTTGTCAGGAAAGGGCCGTCGGCGTTTCTGCTCTTTCCGACTACAATGGCGTAGGAATAGTCATTGTAACGCCCCGCGCTTGCGAAAAGATACCACCATCCGTCTCTTTTATAGACATAACTGCCTTCGAAAACGGTAAGGCGCGAGTTGTCCTTGTCAATGTCTTGTCCCGCTATATGCTTGTATGCAGCGCCTTCGGCCAGCGATAATCCGTCCTTGGTGAGTTCCACTTGATGTATTCCGCCTATGCTGCCGAACACCAGCCACACCTTGCCGGTCTGGTCATCAACGAACGCAAAAGGATCGATGGTGTCTTTTATTCCGGTGAATCTGGAGTCGGTGATGACATTCTCGAATTTGTACGGCCCGGTGACCGTGACGGAGGACAAGACCGCTATTCTGGAATCCTCCGCACTGCTTCTCAATGTGATGTAGATGAGATATTTACCGTTGATTTGGGCAAACTGCGGAGCCCAGACATCAGGTCCAAGTTCCTTCATCTTTTTTACCGTCTCTTTATCAAAAGGATGGATGTCGGTGTTCTCCCATTCGCATAGGTCGGCGCTGCGCATGAATGCCCTGTCCCCACCTGTGGCGATGGAGTAGTAATGACCATCATCGGGATTATAGATCGCTGTCGGATCCGGCCAGTTCTGGTTTATCACCGGATTGATGAAATGTTTGTACTGGCCACAACTTGAAAGGAATGCAGAGAACACTGGTAGCAGCAAAAGGATCTTTTTCATGTACTATTTGAGGCTTTCGGCCTTGAAATCACTGACGTAGGCCTGCCCAATGATTGCTTTGAAAGAGCGCATCAGGCTGTCAGTGAGTGATTTTTTAACTTTGGAGATGTTTCTTTTCTGGCTTCTGTCGTTGGTGAGGTTCCAAAGTGTGGTCTCCGGATTCAGGCCGAAGTCGATGGTTGTCGGGTACTCGTTGCTTCCTGAATATGCCGGGATCATCACGTAGTCTCCTTGCTTGAGAGCGAGGCGACCCTGCGCTTCGATGATCAGATGTGCGTCACCGGGCAGTATGCCGGTTCCGTTTCCCCATGGGTGCATACCCGTGAACAGGGCCAGTCTACTCTGTGTCGAGGTAGCTGAAGTTGCGTAGGCGCGGTCGAACCGTCTTCCGGCTCTTCCCAAAGAATCGATTCTTGGAGTCTGCACGAGATTGCTTCCGCTGTAGAGGCTAATGTTCCCGAGTCCAAGGTCGTCTGCCATGATCAGCACTATGTTCGGCCTTTCTTCCGTCTTCTTCTCCGTGTTTGAACAAGCCGTCACGGCCATTGCCGAAACCCCTGCCGCAGCAGCTGCAGACATCAGCCTGAAAGTGTCTTTTCGGATTGTCGTCATGTTTTTGAGATTGTTCTCAAAGTTACTCCTTTGCCGGCTTATTTCCAAACAGGGCTGCCACTCAGGCTCTTGCTTGCCACCTGCTTAAGTATCAATGAGTGGAGGCTAAGTCGTTGTACAACAGTGCGATGCTTAAACTTCCTCCCAAGTGTTTTGTCGGGGAGAAGGTAACCGTTATTGGTTACAAATCAACCCTTTATCCTCCACGACACACCCTGTCTACACCAAAACAACAGGTACATGAGAGAGAATTCCCACAAAATCGTGTGGTAATCTGCACAGTGAGACCACATGGACAAGGCCCTTGCTCGTTGGCTGGCTTTATAAGACAGTGGTGGAACGGGCTGATCTGGACGAAAGTACTGATCTTGACAGTTCAGACCACCAGTGCAACTAAGTAATCCTTAAAAAATAGCTTGGTAATCTTTGATTGTCTTTTCTCATCCGCAGTCACGGTTTCTTGTTGACTCCGAAGGGCGGGACATTGTCTCCGGCATAGGACTTGAATCCAGCCCTTGAGCGCTATCAGGCTTTGCCGGTCTCAAGGGATTCCAATGAATCTGAACCGGATTTGCTTCTGGAAGTGGCTGGGGATTATTATATTTCTAAAGACAATGCCGCAAGGATTAATGCGGAGGTTAAGAACTCATTGAGAGATTGGAAAACTGTCGCGAGGCGTTTAGGTTTGCCGGAAAGGGACATCGACATCTTTGGCGGCAGGTTTATAATTGGATAAGAAGGCTTTGACCGCATTACAGAATCGCTTTGTTGTCAGGGGCAAGATGGCGATTTAGACAAAATATTGTAATGAAAACTGCGATAAGTTGTCCTAATTCGTCCATATTTCATGAGATTTAGACAACTTATCGCACAAAATGGTGTTTTTTTATGTGTTCATTCCGTATGATGTTTGACCTGAAGTTGTGATGACCTGCGCAGGGCGGATGAAACTTCTTCAGTCCGCATGGAATTTAACTTTCATTTTGCGGCCGTTGACCATACATTTCTTTATTGGAGCGTCTCCCCCTTTGCTTATCTTTACGAAAGGCTTCCCTTTTTCAAGCCCTACGGTGCCGTACCAACCTTCAGCGGAGAAGAAAGACCTGAAATCATTCCCAATACGTGAATCGATGAACAATGTACCGGTCACAGCATCGAAGCGGATGCCGGTCAGAGCTTGGAGCAAGCTGTAGCTGGACAAAGCCCTTGCGTACCAGGAACCACATTCATATTCATTGTAAGGATTGCGCCGGATCCCGTCGTACCGGTCAAGGCAGGCTCTGACAATGTCAAGCCCCTTCTCTACCTCACCTTCGAACATGAGGTGCGCCGCGACCTGAAACTCTATTCCAGTCCAGACCTCATCGCTGTAAACGAACGGAAGACTGGGTTTCCCGCCTTTCGGCCAGGTACACAGGAGAAGTCCGCCATCATCGCCGACAGCGTATCCCGGTCTTTGAGGATTGGCGTGATCCCTGAGGTCGTGTTTGAGATTGTATTTGTACACGGAATTAAGATGCCCGGCCACCTTTTCTTTGCCGAATGGCTCCTCCAGACCGCACACCATGGACATCCAGCCACCGATTATCCCATCGGAAAGGCATCCGTTGCCGTATTGGTACTTCGGACCTTCTTTCTCAAGGACTTTGCGGGCCTCGTCGGAATAGCCGCTATGAAAGGATTGCGCCGAGGTCGGGTCTTCCGCCTTCAGCCCTTTCCAGCGGATTTTCTGGATGAAATACTCTCCGTTCCAGAGTTCGTCGTTCATATACTTGAGGGATTTTCTTAGCAGGTCACTGTAACGCGAAGTGTCTTCTCCGAGGAATTCACCGATGTGGACGATGCTGTTCAACGCTCCAGCGTAGAAACTGGTGCACATCCCGTCAGGCCCCCAGAACTCAATGTCGTACGTGTTGTGATGTGGCTCTTCCAATGCACCCTTTTCGTCAGGATCCCAGGTCCGGATGCAGTAATCCATGCTTTTCTTGATCTGAGGATACAGCCTGCGTATCCAGTCATTGTCTCCGCTTATCCTCCATTCGCGGTAAACTTTCATGATCCCACCGAGTTGTCCGTCCGTCGCTGAATGAAAATCGTGTTTCACGGGACGGATAGGAATGTTCGCCCGGAAAACCTGATGCCCGTCCTTGTTCTGGTCAACAAGGAATTCCGTTTCCCGAAGGCTTCTTTCCATTCTTGGAAACAGGTGAGGGATCGCCTGTGCGTAATTCCACACATGGGTGCATGAGCCGTGGCAACTTCCCCAGTTGTCGCCGCTGCCTTCCCACACCCAAAGTCTGCCGTCGTGCTGACGCATGACCGTGGTGGATTTCAGAATGGTAAGATTATTGGCGATCGCTTCCACAACCTCGGACGGAAGCGAGGTGTCATAGAATGTGTCGGTGAACGTCTTGGTGTCCTCTTTCAAGATAGAGTAGTTTCCAAGCCAATATGAGGCAACCTCAGACACGGAAGAGAATCTTCTGCTGTACCAAGGCTCGTACCGTTCTGGATAATCCTTATAGTCATCCGGATTGTAGCTGTCTCCGCGGTCATTATCCGTCTCGGCGTCAGGACCTATTCGATGGATGGAGGTAGGCACGTACCATGCCATGTACAGATGGATTGTCTTGGATTCTCCGGGTCTGAGGCTGAAAGGAACGAACAAGGACGCTCCAGGGGCGCCTGACACCGGCTCATTAGGTGTCACCTCTCCGGAGGAGACCTTGTTCCATGCCATCGTGAGTGGATCAAACCATCCGCCTCTGAACCAGCAATAATCAACAACGGCATTCGCCTCATCCGTGAATATGGCGCAGTGACCTTCAGCGTCAACCATGTTCGGGACGGAATTTTGGTTCAGTACAAAGCCATTAGCCATTTTTGTGATGGGAGATTCAGTGTCGTTGCTTCTCCACATGAAATTCCTTGTGTTGAAGGAAAACACGGCGTTCACACACTCAGAGGATGTGTTCTTAAAGGAATATTCCATCCCTCCAACCGGAAGTCCTGAATTATCCTCGTCACCGGGAATGAAAGGGTTCCATGCTGTGATGTCAACTTCCAGTGGAATGTCGTTGTCGCTCAGGGAGATGTTCGCAAAAGGGAATCTTGCTTTGAAGCGTCCCTCGTCAAATCTTGGCAATCCCCATGTCGTTCCGCCTACACCCATGCCACCTTCCCTTCTTCCGAATATCTTGTAGTCAGGGACATTGGCTTCGAGTACTTTCGTTCCGTCAGTCGCTCCGTCAATATGAATCGCCGCGAATGTGCAAGGCTCGTGGAAAAGTTCGGGGTAATGATGAAACGACAGATTTGATATGGCACCGGTTCCTTCGATGCAGAACATTCCGGACCCCAAACCTCCTATCGGGAATGCGATGTGGCTGAGTTCCTCTCCGGCAAATCCTTTGTTGTGTTCTCTTGCAAAACTTGAGCACCCGAGGGTGGCAAGCATTATGGTTGTCAGAATTCTTTTCATATTGAATATGTTAATGTTTTCGGGAAAGCTTCATCACGGTGCCACCGGATGAAGCGAGTCTTACAGTTGTACTGTCATCTTTCGTGACATCCATGACGGATATTTCGAGATGGTTCGGGTTTGTGTCTGTGTCGTCCGAGTCTTTCAGCAGCTCGAGGGAATATTCCCCGTCTTCCAGAAAATTAAAGCTGATGTCTATCGTCCGTTCGGTAGTGTTGTTGATGCATCCGACGTACCAATCCTTCCCTTTTCTTCTTGCGGTGACGACATATTCAGCCATCTTGGCCTCCAGCACTCTGGTTTCGTCCCATGCGGTCGGCACATCCTTGAGAAAACCGAAGCCCGGCTGACCCTTGTAGGCCTCAGGTGAGTCGCAGACCATGTTCAGATAGCTCTCCAGAACCAGATACATGGCCAACATGTGGCATCTCGTGCTCGTCACCAACGGACGGGAATAATGCACCACATAGTCCTTTTTGGGAACAGAGCGGAATCCTCCAAGGTGATAGTCCGCCGGACCGGCCAGAAGTCTTGTGAACGGCATCATTATGTCGTGATCCGCTCCCATCTGCCTCTCATTGTCCCATTTATAGACTTCGTAGTTCAGTGTGCCTTCCCGGGTGAACTCGTTGGGGTATGTTCTGGAGAGTCCGGACGGCTTGCTTGCCCCATGGAATTGTATGAACAGTCTGTGATCGGCGGCTTTGCGGAGAATATTCTCCTGAATGGTAATCATCTCCTGATCATCCCTGTTCATGAAATCCACCATCATGCCTTTCACGCCCCATTCGTTGAATTTTGTGAATATCTCATCGATGTTCTTGTATAATGCCGCCCAGTTCAGCCAAACGTGGATGTCAACGCCGCGAGACCGGGCATATTCGCATATCGCCTTGAAGTCCAGAAGAGGAACAGGTCTGGTAAGGTTCGCGTTCGGCCCGGCGAGGCCGAATCCGGGGCCGTCATCATAGTACCAAGGCATGTCGGCGTAGCCATAGACGGAATGATATTCAAGACCGTTGTCAGCCGCGAAATCTATGTAGTACTTGTTTGTCAGGAAGTTGTTGCCGGGTTGGAATGTCGTGTCGGGGACTTCCGTGTCGTTCCACCATGGAAATGTCGTTTTCCCGGGCTTAAGCCACGAGGTGTCCTCTATCCTGCAAGGCTCGCACAGGCTTGTCAGCACGGTGCTTTCCATCAAAGTTTCGATTCTGTCGCTGATCATGAACACCCTCCACGGGGTTGTGCAGACTGAGTCAAGCATCACGCTGTATTCAGGTTTGTCAAGTCTTGGAGACAGGCGGCTTGTGAGCTTTCCCCCATCCTTGATGAGGTACATCCCGGCATAATCCACAAGATTCGCCTCTGTGACGGCGGCGAATGACCCGTCTTCGAACTCAAGCGTGAGAGGCATGTCTATGAGTTTCCCAGAGTCCAGATTGTCGAGCCTTTTTCTGGTATATGGGCCTTCATGCGAGTTTATGAACCCGGGTACGAACAGCGCGCTTGCCATCGGATTCCCTTCCGGTCTGATTTCAAGAATCTCGTTCCTTATGTTCAGAGCCTTGTCTCCTTCCCGTTTACCGATGATGTGCCGGAAGGCTACGGCATCGTTGAATGCCTTGACCTGCAGGCGCATGTCGATGCTTTTGTCCGGATTGACCACGGTTATTGTGGCTTCCTTGTACTCACTGCGGACGTGGCTGCGTTTCCCCACAGGAAGTGAATATTCCTCAACGCCTTTTCTTCTGGTCACTTTGCCAAGTTTCGCTTCAGCTCCCAGAGCGGTGTCGTCCATGACGATACTGATCGCAGAGTCTTCGATCAGTGTTTTCCCCTTATGTGTGATCTGGTACTCAAGCTGGCCTTTCACGGTGCGGAATCTGATGCCGATGGAGCCGTCGGGGGAATCCACTCTCACTGATGGCTGCGCTGAAGCCAAAATGGAGAGCATGAGTAGCGATGTGGTCAGGAATAGTCTCATTTTGATGCTTTTAAATCTATGGACATAAGATATGTGTTATAAGGAAGCCACATTGACATTATGAAATACAATGTTGTGCCTTTCTTTGACAGAGGGTGTATGAATGAGCCATACAGCTGGGGCCAGTCCCTGCCGCTGGCCACCTGCACCGGTTCACTCCACGGGCCTTCCACATTGTCGGCGTAGCGCATACTGATTTCATACCTTGTTCCATTGAAGTACAACAGAACCCATTTTTTTAATTCCGGCATGTAACTGAATGACAGCTCACCGACTTTGTCATTGAAAAGCGGTGTGGCCGCGTTTTCCTTGCCTGTGACCCAGCCGAAACCATTCCAGAATTCATATTTGCCGGTGTCCTCAATATCCTTCTCGTTGAATCTGGCCAGATATGGCATACCGTCGCGTCCTGTTTGGGTGGCCATCATATACACTTTCCCGTTGTTTTTGTAATAGCCGCATTGTCCGAAATTACTGTCTCCCGAGAAATTCACCCCATTCACACGATCCCAATCCTTGCCTCCGTCGGTGGATTTGTAAAGACTGGAATAGTTCGTCACCCATCCTGTCCATGTCTTGATGTTCATGTAGTGCACGTAATCCGCATTGCCTGCGTGGATCGCTGCGGTAGGGATTGATGTCCAGTCTCCAGTTCCGGAGGTGTTGTGCGCGCTGAAACAGATCTCCTTCGCCTGGTTCCCTTCCATGACGGCTCCGTTGATGGTCAGTCCATTGCTTAGTTCAGTATCGTTCGAGAGGAGAATCACATTACTCCTCCACGACCCTCCATTCGGACCGGGAGCGGCGTGGTTTGGTTTGAAGTCAGCGCCGTAGGTGTCTCCGAAAAACATTCCGAATTTATTTTCTGACATTTCCCATATAATGCCGAGATCCGTCCCTCCGACATTGAATTTCAAATCGGTCCTGTTGTTCAATGTGTACTTTACGGTTGGGAGACCATCGTGACCGTTGTCTTCCGCTCCTGTGACTCTTGACAGGCATTGAAGGTTTGAGAGTTTGAGGTCTTTTGTCCTGTTCAGGCCCAGGTTGGTGATTCTTACAGACCTACTCTTGCTTGCCTTGCCTTCGGTGTCATAAGCCGTGAATTCCAGAGTCACCTTTTCCGGATCTGTCTCTTTCATCAGATAAACGTAGGTGAACCTGTCCGTCAACAGGGCTTTGCCGTGTTTTGCCGGAAGCTTCCCGTAGTTGGTCTCCTTCACTACTTTAAGGTAGTCCAGATTCTCGAAATTGTTGATTGTCATTTGGATTTCGACAACACCGTCAACAGGAGCGGCCTCATCTTTGGCAAGGTTGATTTGAATTTCACTATTTCTCTCTTCCCGGGTGTCATCCTCTTTGGCGCAGGAGATGAATGTCATGCATGCCGACAGGCTCAGCATGCACAACAAGCGAATGGTCATCAGTCTCATTTCCGGTCATATTAATAATTCTCTAGATCCTGCCAGGTCGGGAATGCGGGGAATTTCGCATGTGGTTCGGCTTGGTACCAGAATGAGGTGGCTGAGATGTCAGAGTGCTGCTGCAGGTATCTTCCGTCGAACCTCCAGCCCAGATCCTGAATGGTGGCTTTGAAGTCTTTCTTGAACCTGACCGGATCCATGATGTGCCACCGGTACAGTCCGAATCTCTCCTGTGAGCGGTAAGTGCCGTCAGGTCTTATCACCTGGCAAAGCCCGGCGTAAGGTGTGCAGAATTCCACGAACCTACCGTTTCTGTCGAAATTGTAGGATCCGCAGAAGTAGTCCTCAAGTCCGGTCGTGCAGATTGTAGGATATTTCTTGTCGCCGTCGATGAAGAATTTCATCTCTCCTTCTCCCCACCAGCCGTTATTGGTGAGTCCCCATGCCATATAGACACCGACATATTGGCCTTGGCCTTTTACTCCGTCAAGCACGGTGAAGTCGGAACTTTCATTATAGCGGGTTCTTCTGAACTGGCAATGGAAATATCCTGCGTCTTCCGGAACATCGGTAAGTGTGTAGTCTATTTGGTAGTAAAGTGTCATGGCGTCTTTCGGATTGATGTTCTCCATGGTTATCTTGCATTTTTTCCTGAAAGGCATCTGCCAGTAGCAGTTGAAGGCACTGCCAGGATTCACGCATACCGGGAGGGAAACCAAAGGGGCATATTCATTCCAACCCATGCAGAAGAAGTCCGAGATTGGGCATTCCACAGAAGGGGTTTCCTCATTGTCCCAATAGATTCGGATGATGCTCCATCTCCATATTCCTGTAGGAGTCATCCAAATGTGCTGGATCGCTCCAGGACCTTCCATCTCCGCGATGGTGACGGTCTCGCCGGAATTGATTATTATGTAAGGGTTGACTTTCCATCCTTCGCCAAGGTCTCTGGCAGCCCAGGACGCGTTGTTGACATTCTTTGTGTTCGGCAGTTCCGGAACAGCCTTGGCTCCCTGGCCTTTGGCTCCGGTGAAATTTTCGGGAGAGATGGATCGGGTCTCCGCATTCGAAAGCCTTGAGAGATTCCCGAGGTTCATGTCCAGTCCGTTGAAGTTCTGCGCCTGCATGGAAAGTGCCATCAGGCTGCAGATTAATGATGTGATGATGTCTGTTGTCTTCATTGTAGTAGATTTTATGTGTGTGTTTGAGGTGTGTATAAATTTGCTAAATCAATTTAACATTGTGATTGCAATTATAATAAGTAGGAAAGTTGGGGGGGGTGTTGTCACTTGCGTTTCCTTGAAGAGGCGCGTTTCACAAGTGATCCCTCGGCTTCCACTTGTTGTGTGAGACTGTCATCCGATTCCAGATGCTCGATAAGTATCTCCACGGCCTTTCTTGCCATTCTTTCGAGTGGTTGGGACACGTAGGTGATCGGAGCGTAGAAGAAATCAAACGCGCTTTCTCCGTCAAAGCAGACTATTCCAAGATCGTCCGGAATATGTATGCCCTTGCTCTGTATGTAGTACAGGCACTTGATGGTGATCGTGTTGGTGGCGAACAGGATGGCATCGACATTGTGCTCCATGAGGCTGTTCATCGCTTTCTCGCAGCTCTTGTCAATGGTGCTCATGTCAACCTGCTTTATGATGATCGAGTCTTTCGCTCCGTTGTCAGCCAAAGCCTGGGAGTAACCATCGATGCGGTCTTTCATGTTCGTGAGATTCGCTCCATAGCCGACGAACCCTATTTTCTTGTAGCCTTGCCTTATGAGATGCTCGGTCGCCTCATAGGACGCTTTCCGGTTGTTGAGACTTACATAGTCTGTCTTTATGCCGGGAATATACCTGTCCAATAACACCAATGGCACATTCCTGTCATGAAGCATCTTGATTGTCTCCTCGGATCCGTCGCATGGCACGACGATCATTCCGCCCACTTCCTTACGCAGCATTTTCTGTGTCAGATCGGCAAGTTTGTCCGCACGTTCGTCAGAGCTGGCGAACAAGGCCATGTAGCCGTATTCCTCTGCAGTGGTCTCGATATTTTTCACGATGTCGGCGAAGAACATGTTGGAGATGTCGGAAACAATCACTCCTATGGTGTGGTTTGTTCCGTCCCGGAGGCTTTTGGCAAACCCGTTCGGCTTGTAATCCAATGCTTTGGCTATGCCACGGATCTTTTCTGCCATAGTGTCGCTCACCCTGTACTGCTTCTGCTTTCCGTTTAAGACAAAGGAGACGAGGGCCGGGGACGCTCCGGCCGCTTTCGCGATGTCTTTGATGGAAATACCCTTTTTTTTGCCTCCCATGTCGCTAAATTGTTTTTGCAAAGTTATACAAAATTTATCAGAAACAAAATCAACTTTTACAAAAAACGATGCAAATATTTTTGAATTTTCTTTGAAATCTAATTTCTAATTACTTACTTTGCGTTGTGATTTGAGGATTGTGTAGTAATTATTGACACTAAAATTACAGTGGATAACTGTCATTCAAAGGGGATTACCCCTTATTATTTGTATTATTTTGCTAAATTAATTTAGCATATTTGTAAATCAAATTAAGAGTCACTTTATGGAACATTTGCGCAAGGCGGAAATGAAGAGAAACGGCAGAGGGCGCTCTTTGCCGGGAGTACTTCTCGCTTTTTTGTTGTTTGCCACCGCTTGGCAGGCTTATGCCCAGAAAACAACATTCAAAGTGTCCGGAACCGTTCTGGACGCTCAGACGAAAGAACCTGTGATCGGAGCCGGAGTCATGATGAAGGCCTCTAATCTGGGAACCGTGACAGACATTGACGGCAATTATGTCCTCACCGTCAATGATCCCAAAGGAGTCCTTGTCGTCTCGGCGGTGGGGTATAGGAATGTAGAGATGAACATAAACAACAGAGCCGTCATCAACATCCTCATGGAGAGTGATATGGAATCTTTGCAGGATGCCGTTGTGATTGGCTATGGCTCTCAAAAGAAGGCCACGATCACAGGCTCTCTCACGCAGGTGGATGTCAAGCTTCTGGAGCAGTCCGCCGCTCCATCGCTTTCCAATTCGTTGGGAGGGGCCATGCCCGGAATCATCACCCGCCAGAGCAGCGGTGAGCCTGGGTACGATGGTGCGACTATCCTTATACGTGGCATGGGCTCATGGGTGAACTCGTCACCGCTGGTTCTTGTCGATGGTGTGGAACGGGACATAAACCTTATCAACACGGACGAGATAGCGTCATTCTCCATCCTCAAGGACGCTTCCGCTACCGCTGTGTACGGAATGCGCGGAGCGAACGGTGTCATTCTGATCTCCACGAAGAAAGGTGTGGTCGGAAGGCCTAAGGTGTCATTCCGCATGGAAGCCACCCAGCTTCATGGACTTCGTTTCCCTGACTACATCAAAGGCTACGAGTTCGCGAACTTGATGAACGAGGCCTGCACAGTCGGCGGCACTGCCTTGCCATGGTCTGACGAGGAAGTGGAGAAGTTCCGCGACGGTTCTGATCCGTACAATTATCCAAGCGTGGACTGGACCAATGAGACATTGAAGAAGAATGCGTTCCAGACAATGAACACGCTTTCCGTCACAGGAGGTAATGAGACTGTCAGGTATTATGTAAGCGTCGGGTTCACGTCACAGAGTGGCCTTTTCAAAGAAGATCCTGCCTATGACTACAGGACCAATTCCCTTTCCCAGAGATATAATTTCCGTTCGAATGTGGACATAAACCTGACGAAGGACTTCTCGTTGTCACTGGGACTTGCCGAGATCATTGAGGACAGAACCTACCCGGGAACCCCGGCTGCGACCATATTCAACGCCCTGAGGGTCTGCTCCCCGATTTCTTTCCCGGTGAGGAACCCAGATGGAACATTCGGCGGAGGAAACACTTCCTACGAATGGATCAGCCCTTATGTGTATGCCACGAACAGTGGCTATTCAAAGCAGTTTCGTACCACCACACAAGGCACGGTGGGAGCCAAATGGGACTTGTCCACTTTGATCACTCCCGGTCTTCAGTTGGAGGGTAATTTCTCTTTCGACCATTTTTATATTAATGAAGCCACCCGCAACAAGCAGCCTCTTATCAAGAAATATCTCGGTGTCGATCCAAACACAGGCGAGGACCGGTACACCTTGATCAAGGAAGAGACTGCGATGGGGTACAGGATCGCGTCTTCCGGTTCCAACAGGGCTTATTATTACGATCTCAGGTTGAACTATAACAGAACGTTCAACAATCATAATGTCGGTGCGATGGCCATGTTCAACCGCCGTGACTATAAGGATCTCACCGCCAGAACCTCCACCCTGAACCTTCCTTACAGACGTCAAGGCTGGGCAGGACGAATAACTTACAATTATGCGCAGAGATACTTGTTCGAGTGGAACTTTGGTCTTAACGGATCAGAGAATTTCGCCCGTGGGAAACGTTACGGATTCTTCCCGGCATGGTCCGCCGGATGGGTCCCATCAGAAGAAAACTTTTGGAACATCAGGTGGATCAACCATTTGAAGATCAGGGGTTCATACGGTCTTGTCGGGAATGATGCCTCCGGTTCGGCAGGACGTTTCTTTTACATGTCGACCGTGAACAAGACCGCCAACGGCTATCTCTTCGGAGATTCGCAGAACCTCTATAACGGAATGGCTGAGTTGCAGATGGGCGCCTCAAACGCCACGTGGGAAGTATCGCACAAGACGGATCTTGGTTTGGATCTGGAATTGTTCGACAGGAAGATTCGCCTTTCCGCTGACTGGTTTTACGAATATAGAGACCAGATACTCCTGAAAAGGCAGCAGATTCCGGACATCATGGGGGCGGCATGGGGAGATACTCCATGGGCCAATCTCGGTATAATGGAGAACCGTGGTGTGGATGGACAGATCGAATTCACAAACACGACCAGCCACGGCTTTTTCTATTCAGTGAGAGGTAATATCACCTACGCCAAGAACAAGATCATCGAGGATGACACGGCGAGAGCTTTGTTTGACTACCAGAACACAAGGGGACATTCCACAGGCTTGGCCCTTGGCTATGTGGCTGAAGGTCTGTTCCAATCCCAGGAGGAGATTGACAACAGCCCTAAGCAGGAGTTGGGATCGTACACCGTCGGAGACATAAAATACAAGGATCTAAATGGTGATGGTGTCATCAACGCCTACGACCGCACATGGATAGGTTATCCAAGAGAGCCGAGGTTCATGTTCGGATTCGGCTTCACATTCGCTTACAAGGGTTTTGACCTGTCCATGAATTTCACCGGAGCGGCGCAGACCAGCCTGTTCGTCGATTCCGCGAGCATGTGGCCGTTCGCGTTGGATTATCCGGGGTACAATGTCTTGCGTGAATATTACGACAACCGGTTCATCCCGGGAGCGGACAATACCAATGCCAAATATCCGGTCGTGCACAACGGTACCTCATCCAACAACTATCAGATAAACACGTTATACCAACACGACGCATCGTATCTGAAGCTCAAGACCGCCGAATTCGGGTACTCGCTCGACAAGAATCTGGTGTCAAGGATGGGTCTTGAGTCAATCCGCCTGTTCGTGAACGGAAACAATCTTCTATGTTTTGATGGAATTAAAATCGTTGACCCTGAGTCTAATAACCTTGCCAACAGCACTTATCCGACCCAAAGGGCGATGACAATAGGTGTTCAAGTCGGCTTTTAATTATTGATTGATTATGAAAAAGATAGGTAATATATTCATTGGACTGCTTTTACTGGCGGGATTTGCCTCGTGCGAGGATTTCCTGGACATGGCTCCGGATGAGAATCTCACGATCGAGGATGTGTTCTCCAACAGAATCTACACAAGGGATTTTCTCACGCACATATATTCATGGACTCCGACAGAGGCTAATATGGCTGACGACGGAGGGGCGTGGAGAAACCCATATACCGCCGGCTGCGATGAGATGGAATGCGCCTACGGTGGAGCCTATGCCCACCAGATTAACAATGGCGGCTGGAATCCCAATGACATCTCAAGAACTCAGGTCTGGTCGGAGTCTTACATGGCTTTGAGAAAGGTAAACATGTTTCTGGAAAATGTTGATAAGTGTCCGGCGGCCGAGGAGGAGGTCCGTCGTTGGAAAGGCGAGGCGTATTTCCTCAGGGCGTGGTATCATTTTCTCGTGTTCAGGGCATACGGTGCGATTCCGATTGTTGACCATGCCTTTGACATCAACGAAGACATATTGTCAGTAAGAAGGTCCACGGCTGATGCGGTGGCTCAGTTCATCGCTGATGACTGCGACATGGCGGCAGAATACCTTTATGATACGGACAAATGGTCCTCAACCGACACAGGACGCGCAACGAGGCTTTCGGCCAAAGGCCTGAAGTCAAGGGTGCTTCTCTACATCGCTTCTCCGCTTTACAACGGGGATGAACTTTTCGCCGAATTGAAGGATCCTGTTGACGGGACACCGTTGATCTCACAAACTTATGACAAGGAAAAATGGAAGGCAGCCGCGGACGCGGCGTTGGATTGCATCAGCACAGCTGAACAGAGCGGAAGGGAACTTTACAATGAGAAACCTGAAGATCCGGTTTTGAACTACCAGAACATATTCAATGACAATTGGAACGACGAGATTCTGTGGGCGAAGAACATCGGCACTTACGATCACTGGCTCAACTGTTCTGATCCTGTGTCTTTCGGTTGTTTTTCGATTCTGGATCCTACGCAGGAAATGGTTGACGCTTATGAGATGGAGGATGGCTCAACTCCTATCACTGGCTACACCAACGATGGACTTGTCCCTGTGATAAACAAAGAGTCTGGATACGTTGAGAGCGGGTTCGCCGAAGATGAGTTCGAAGGGCGTTGGCAAAAGGGTGTGTCGAACATGTACACTCATCGTGAGCCTCGTTTCTACGCTTCCATAAACTTCGCCGGTGCGATTTGGAAGACAACACGTGAGTCCAACTGGACCAAACCGCATGTCAACGAATTTTGGTTCAGGGGAATAGATGGAAAGAACAATGCAGGATCGGACTATTGCAAGACAGGGTATCTGATGAAGAAGCTTCACTATCCTACCAGAATACCTTGGCAATACACTCCTAACATGATGTGGGTTTACATCCGTCTCGGAGAAATCTATCTTAACGCGGCGGAAGCCATCAATGAATATTATGGTCCGGCCGACGCTTACAAGTACGTGAACGCGATCAGAAACAGGGCCGGATTGCCGGATCTTCCTGAAGGACTGTCCGCTGATCAGATGCGGGAGAGGATCAAGCATGAGCGGAGAATAGAGCTTGCCTTTGAGGTTCACAGGTTCTTTGATGTCAGAAGATGGCTCGAAGGCCCGCAGACTCAGGGCGTCCCGATTCACTCGATGAATATTTGGGAAGGCGAGAATATGCAGGATCCTGCTTTCTACAAAAGGAGGAAGGTCGAGGACAGGGTGTTCGAGTCCCCTAAACATTATTTCTTTCCTATAGAACAGGCTGAGATTGACAAGCATGAGAAGAGAGAGCTTGTGCAGAATCTTGGGTGGACGACATTGAATTAGAAAAATAACATAAAAAAAATCATGATGAGTATGAAAACGAATTATCCAAAAATCGGGATCAGGCCGATCATAGACGGTCGCAGAGGCGGCATCAGGGAATCGTTGGAGGACATGACGATGGGCATGGCCAGACGTGTCGCCGAACTTTATACTGAAAAATTGAGGTACAGCGACGGGACACCTGTGCAATGTGTGATCGCTGACACGACGATCGGAGGAGTCGCCGAAGCCGCCGCGGCGACCGAGAAATTCAAGAGCGACAACGTCGGAGCGGTCATCTCTGTGACACCTTGCTGGTGCTACGGGGCCGAGACCATAGACATGGATCCTCTCATGCCGAAGGCGATTTGGGGATTCAACGGAACGGAGAGGCCGGGTGCGGTCTATCTTGCCTGCGCTTTGGCCGCCCACAACCAGAAAGGACTTCCTTCTTTTGGAATATATGGACATGACGTGCAGGATGTCACCGACAGCGGGATCACCCCGGACGTGGAGGAGAAACTTTTAAGATGGGCCAGAGCCGCTGTCGCCGTGATGCAGATGCGTGGCAAATCGTACCTTGCCATAGGTTCGGTGTCGATGGGAATCGCTGGCTCGACAGTCAATCCGGACTTCTTCCAGGAATACCTTGGAATGAGAAATGAATACGTGGACTGCTCCGAGATCCAAAGAAGAATCGAGCTTGGAATCTATGACAAGGGAGAATTTGCCAAGGCAAAGGAATGGGTAGAGAAAAATTGCAAGTCACACGAAGGAAAGGACCTTAATCCGGAGCACCTGTGCTACCCGAGGGAAAAACTTGACGAGGTCTGGGACTATGTCACAAAGATGGTGATGATCTTCAGGGATCTCATGTATGGCAACCCTGAACTGACCCGCATGGGATTCGAGGAGGAAGCCGCCGGGCATAATGCGATCACGGGCGGATTCCAAGGGCAGCGCCAATGGACTGACTTCAAACCGGACGGAGATTTTGCGGAGGCTCTTCTTAATTCTTCCTTTGACTGGAACGGAATTCGGGAGCCGATCACATTCGCCACGGAGGATGATTCGCTTAACGCCGCCACCATGTTGTTCCTGCATCTTCTTACGAACAGGGCGCAGATCTTCGCGGATGTAAGAACCTATTGGTCTCCTGAGGCTTACAAGCGTGTCACGGGAAAGACTCTGACAGGTGACGCCGCTCCGGGATTCATCTATCTGATCAACTCGGGTTCATGCGCCCTTGACGCTACCGGCCAGATGACAGACGAGAACGGGAAGCCTGAGATGAAACATTTCTGGGAGATGAGTCAGGAGGATGTGGACAAATGTCTGGACAACACAACTTGGTATCCTTCCGGAAGAGAGTACATGAGAGGAGGCGGGTTCTCCTCCCAGTTCCTGACAAAAGGCGGAATGCCTGTGACCATGTGCCGCCTGAATCTCATAAAGGAACTCGGACCGGTCCTTCAGATAGCTGAGGGTTGGACTGTGGACATCGACCCTGAGGCCTTCAAGATCATCACCAAGCGTACCGATCCGACCTGGCCGTCCACTTTCTTCACTCCAAGGTTGACCGGCGAAGGCGCGTTCAAGGATGTATGGACTGTCATGAACAAGTGGGGAGCCAACCATGGTGCCATCAGCTACGGACATGTTGGTGCGGACATGATCACGCTTGCCTCGATGTTGAGGATCCCTGTCTGCATGCATAATGTGGATACGGACAAGATATACCGTCCTTCGGCGTGGGATGCCTTTGGAATGGAGACAGAAACCGCTGACTTCCGCGCATGTCAGGCCTATGGCCCTCTTTACAAGTAACAGAATATGAACAGAATTACATTTGGGGCGATGGCCGTCGCCATGATGTGCGGCTGTTGCTGTTGTGACAAAGAATATAAGATGGGAACTTACGGTTATGATCTGGCGTTCTTCACCAGACATGAGATTTCTACTGTGGAACTGGAAAGCGTGGACGGCAGGTCTCGGCTGCTTATTGTCCCCGCGTATCAAGGAAGGGTGATGACATCTACCGCAGACGGATTGGATGGCAAGAGTTATGGCTGGATAAACTATAAATTTATAGAGGCTGGCAAGGTAAGTCCTCAGTTTAATCCTTTTGGAGGGGAGGAACGATTCTGGATCGGTCCGGAAGGAGGGCCTTTCTCGTATTACTTCAAAAGGGGAAACGAGCAGGTTTACGAGAACTGGAAAGTTCCGGCTCCGATTGACACGGACACCTATGACATTGAGGAACAATCGGGATCGAATGTGGTGTTCGTCAAGGACTTCAATGTGAGAAACGCCTCGGATGTTGAATTCGCGATGGGAGTGCGCAGAACCATCTCAATGTTGGACAAGAGTGGTCTGGAAACTTTGTTGGGTGTGGAGATCCCGGACGGGTTGAACACGATAGTTTACAAGACAGAGAACGTGATACGCAACAACGGTGATTTCACATGGACGAAAGAGACCGGAATGCCGTCAGTCTGGCTGCTGTCCACATTCAATCCTACACCTACTACCACGGTGTTCATTCCTTATGAAAAAAGCTTCGGTGGGAAAAAAGTGAATGATGAATATTTCGGGAAAGTCCCGGCTGACCGTCTGGTCCTTGAAGACGGTGTGGCGTATTTCAAGATCGACGGGGAATACAGGGCCAAGATCGGACTTCCGGAAGGCAGCGCCAAAGACATCTGCGGAAGTTATGATTCCAAGGCCGGGGTATTGAATATCCTGAAATACACTGTACCTGAGGGTCATGCTGACTATGTGAACGGCCAATGGGGCGAACAGGAGAATCCTTTCTCCGGAGATGTCATCAATTCCTACAACGACGGGCCTACTGAGACCGGATTCGTTCAGGGGCCGTTCTATGAGGTCGAGACATCTTCTCCGGCGGCGAATTTGGCTCCCGGCGAGTCTCTGACCCATGTTCAATATACCATTCACATCGAGGGAACGCATGATCGTCTGTCCGCCATCGCGAAGAAAGTGTTCGGGGTGGATCTGGACGTGGTCGCGAACAAATTCTCTAAATAAACGCGGGCAATGGAAAACAATAACAGGTTGGTACCTAAAGGTATTGTCTGGCCTTTCATATTGCTGACAACCTTGTTCTTCGCATGGGCCGTGCCGAACAATCTGACCGACACGATGCTGGCTGTCTTCAAGCGGATCATGAGCTTTTCCGACTCGAAGACAGCGTGGATCCAGGTCGTATGCTATCTGCTGGGCTACGGATGCTTTGCCGTTCCCGGGGCTATATTCATAAAGAAATATTCCTACAAGTCCGGGGTCATGCTTGGACTGGGATTGTATGCCTTGGGGACATTTATGTTCTATCCTTCCTCAAAGGTGGCTGTCGCCAACAATGAGATCGGCTACATTATGTTTCTTGCCGCCATTCTGGTCTTGTTCGCGGGATTGTCTATTCTGGAGACATCCACGAACTCCTATGTCTGCGCGATAGGGCCGGAGGAGACCGCCACAAGGCGACTTAATTTCGCCCAGTCGTTCAATCCTTTCGGAGCGATAACCGGTGTGGTCCTTTCGCAGATTTTCATCCTGTCCCGGCTTAACACCTTGACGGCCGCGGAAAGGGCTGCGATGTCCGACGCCGACTTGGCTGCCGTTCAGGCAGCCGAGCTCAATTCGGTCACCAACACGTATGTCATCCTTGGATGTGTGATGCTGGTGATTCTGTTGGCCATAGCGCTGACAAGAATGCCGAATCTGAAAGAAGGAGGCTCTCTTGACTTCAAAGCTTCGGTCAAACGGCTTGTCAAAAACAAGAACTATGTTTGGGGCGTGGTCGCACAGTTCTTTGACATCGGAGCGCAGATCGCTGTATGGTCTTATGTGATAAGGTATGCCATGCACAACCTTCATTTCGACACGATCATTTCGTCTCTGGGCGCAAATGCCTCCTCCGCCCAGATCATAGAGGCTTTGAGGAATGTGGAACCAGTGGCGAAAGGCTTTTACGCCGTGTGCGAGACCTTAGGACTTGACGCTCTTCTCCCGAGAACCGCGGAGCAGGCGGGCGCGACATATTACATCATGTCGTTGATCCTGTTTGTGGTGTCCCGTTTTGTGTGCACATGGCTTATGAAGTGGTTCCAGCCGAGGAAGATGCTCGCTACTGTCGCCGCCTTGGGCGTCCTGTGCTGCCTTGGAACCGTGTTCGGGACCGGATTCTTCGGAGTGTATTGCCTTATGGGGATTTCGGGATGCCTTTCGTTGATGTTCCCTACAATCTATGGATTCGGAATCCGCGGACTTGGAGAGGACACGAAGCTGGGTGGTTCCGGAATGGTCATGGCCATTGCCGGAGCGTCGGTTCTGACCCAGATAGAAGGCATTCTTTCGGATCAGTCCGGCAGCATAGCCACAGCTTACATCGTTCCGGCCATCGCATTCGCCGTGATCCTGTATTATGCGGCGGTGTTCTGTAAGAAACAAGAAAAACTGATGACAGATGGACAATAAGAAATACGTCATAGGGGTTGACTATGGAACAGACTCTTGTCGGGCTATCCTTGTGGATGCCGCTGATGGAAGATGTCTTGCGGAGTCTTCTTGTGAATATCCAAGATGGGCGGCCGGTAAATATTGCGATCCGGCGAAAGACATGTACAGGCAGCATCCGGACGACTATATTGAATCATTCAAAAGTGTGATCTCGGGAGTGGCGTCAAAGGTCGGGAAAGACGTGATGGAAAATGTCAAGGGACTTTCTTTTGACACCACCGCCAGCACACCGGTATTGGTTGACGCTGAAGGGACTCCGCTTTCGTTGTTGCCGGAATTCCGTGAAGAGCCTGACGCGATGTTTGTTCTGTGGAAAGATCACACGGCCAGAAAGGAGGCCGATGAGATCAACGCCCTATCGAAGCGGTGCGAGGTTGACTATACCGCATATTCAGGAGGAATATATTCATCGGAATGGGCTTGGTCAAAGGTGCTCCATATTCTGAGGACAAACAAGAAAGTCGCTTCGGCCGCATGTTCCTGGAGCGAGCATTGTGATTGGATGCCGGCCTGGGTTGTCGGAGACACCGCGCCTGAAAGAATCAAGAGGAGCCGTTGCGCGGCGGGGCACAAGGCCATGTGGAACGCGAAGTGGAATGGCTTCCCGTCTGAAAGTTTTCTGAATATGCTTGATCCTGCGCTTGGCAGGATGCGGAATGTTTTGGGGCAGGATACTTTCACCTCAGATGTCTGTGTCGGAATCATAAGAGCTGACCTTGCCGTTGAGCTGGGACTGCCTGTGACCGTGAAGGTTGGTGTCGGTTCGATTGACGCGCATGTCGGTGCGGTCGGCGCTTCGATCTCTCCTGACACCCTCGTCCGGATCATGGGGACCTCTACCTGCGACATCCTTGTGTGCCGTCCGGAGGAAATCGGTGACAGGTGCCTGAAAGGAATCTGTGGTCAGGTTGACGGCTCCGTTCTCCCTGGTTTTGTCGGATTCGAGGCCGGACAGGCCGCGTTCGGTGACATTTACGCCTGGTTCCGGAGACTTCTGCTGTGGCCTGTGGAGAAAATGCTGCCGGAGAAAGCCGAAGAACTGAAATCGGCCATGTTGCCAATGCTGGAGAAAGAGGCCATGAAGATCAATGATTCAGAATCTTCTGTACTTGCTTTGGACTGGATGAACGGGCGACGCACTCCGGACTCTGACCAAAATGTCAAAGGCGCGATAGCTGGACTCACTCTCGGGACAACCGCACCGATGGTCTATAAGGCATTGATAGAGGCTACCGCATTTGGCTCCAAGGCCATAATCGAAAGATTCGCTTCTGAAGGAATCGCGATTAGATCGGTAAGAGCCATCGGAGGGATCTCGCAGAAATCCGCTTTTGTGATGCAGACATTGTCGGATGTGTTGGGAATGCCTATTACCGTTGTGTCTTGTGATCAGGCCTGTGCTTTGGGAGCCGCTATGTTCGCCGCCACAGCCTCTGGAATATACCCGGATGTGGCAAGTGCGCAGCGGGCCATGAAGGCACCGGAAGGGCGCCGGTATGAGCCGGACATGGATCGCAACAGATTCTATCAGAGTGTTTATGAGAAGCGTTACACGGCTCTGGGACGATTCGCTGACGCTGACTCCAGATAATTTTCTAAAAAGATCTATAAATGAAAAAAGTTTACGAATATATGCTTCCGGCGGTGATGCTTGCTGTTTTCGCCGCTTGTTCAGATAACAATAATGATTCAGACCTCGTCGCGGACTATCAGGAAGTGGCGTTTGACGCTTCCGTGGCTCATGAGGGGTTGGATCTTGGTTGGAAAGAGGGCGACGCTGTCTCTGTCTTCGACGGCAAGGCGAACCATAAGTTCACGGCCGTCGGGTCTGGCGATGTGGTGAGGCTTTCGGGAACCGCGAATGTGAAGGCTGCGGCCTACATGGGACTTAGGCCTTACCACGAAGGTTTGTCCAGATATGGCGGAAAAGTCAATGTTGAGATTCCGTCTTCCCAAGTGGCGGTCAAAGACGGGATCAATGTCGATTATCTGTTGATGGCTGGATATTCAAAAGCACCTGTGTCAGAGATGGATTTCAAACTGATGCCGGCTATCATGAAACTTGACATTTCCGCTGAGGGCTACAACGTCGTGTCTGTCCAGATTTCAGCCAAGGGAGAGGAAGTCATTTCAGGAGACTGCTCGATAGGGCTTTTCCCAGAGCCTGAGATCAGCGCCAGACCGGAAGGTTCGTCCAAAGTGACTTTGACAGGAGAGAACTTGTCCGGCGTGTACTACGTGGCGACTATCCCTCAGAAGTTGTCCGAAGGGCTTGTTGTCAGCATATCCGATGAGAATGACGCAAGGTGTGAGATCTCGGTTCCTGCGATGGAAACCAAACCCGGTGAGATCGTGGAACTTGAGAAAATGACAGGACTTGAACTGAAAGAGGCTGTGAATCCAGATCCTACTTCAGTTTCCGGAGCCGTCATCCTTAAGGCTTCTTTCTCGGAAGCTGATTTCAACATCCTTTCCGATCCAAGTTTCGAAGACTATCCGGACATGGCCATAGGTGCGAGGTCAAGTTGGAAAGGCATCAATCCAGCTGTGGCAAGAATCGCCGGGCATACCGGTTCCTATGGGTGGAGATTGGACAATGCCATCCCTGGCGTGTGGATGGAGCTTTACACCCAGTGCGTCGGATTCAGAAAGAATACTGATTACGTCTATTCAATGTACGGAATGGCCGGGACACCGCACGCCTATAACGGGGTCCGTCTTTTCCCTGCCAACATCGGGATTGAACGAGGAGGCGTCGGCCCGAATTCATGGTCAGACTATGAGGAGGACACGCAGTGGGTCTATGTGGATAAGGAATTCAACACAGGCACTAATTTCTATGGAGACATCTTTGCCGGATTATGGGGAGATGCCGGGGCATTCATCTCTGTGGATGATGTCAGGGTTATTCCTAAGGGCTACGATAAAAAGTCAATGGCGACACTATCGGTCGATCACGTCGCGTCCGTCAGCAACGCCACATTCGACGAGGTCAAGTCTTTCGGAAAGGTAGTCGCATGGAAATGCGCTGACGGCAAGATCGCGTTCTGTTTCTCCAATCCTGTCATAAATGGCGTGAAGTACAGCACTGCTGTCGCTTACACGGAGAATGATTCCTTTGACGGGAATATGACGATTTCCAAATTCATAAAGAGCAAAGGACGCATAAACGAAATCTCCTCCTTGGCAGCTGGTGAGTTGTCCATTGTCCCGGATGCCGTGTTCCGCGACTCGGAGAAACTGTACATGCACTATTTCGCGACAACGGAGGAGACAAGTGTGGACGGTTGGAAGACATCCCGTACAGGATTCCTTGTTTCGGCGGACGATGGCAAGACCTGGTCTTCCTGCGGGGATGCTTTCTGGACGGCAAACGGTAAGTTCGCGCAAGCCGGAGTCGCGCGCAAGGATGGCTACACATACATTGTTGGATCAGAGCCGGGAAGGTCAAACGATTGGTATAAGAACTTTTTTGTCGCCAGAGCCTCTGACGGAAAGGATTTCACCTCGCCGTTGTCTTATGAGTATTGGACCGGCAATGAATATGAGGCCGTGGAAGAATCTTCGGTAGGAGGTGACGCCCTGATCACGGTCGGGGATATTTCGGAACCGTCTCTGGTCTGGAATGCCAAGTTTGGAAGATGGATGCTCATCTACCGTTCCAATAAGCATTGTGGTTTGGTTTACAGGGATTCGGACTCTCCGGAAGGCTTCTGGTCTGGAGAGAAGATCCTCACAGACGATGACAAGACTGGAATCCTCACCGCACCTGAAGTCCTTGGCGTGGATGAAGATGGCAACATCCTGATCTTGGCGACAAGACTATAGATGTTTGGTTTGGTTGAGGTTGGCCGAAAAGAAACTTTTTGGCCAACCTTTAGAACATAACCATGTCTCGATTGTTTTGTTTTCTAACCTTCGTGTCTCTTTTGTTTTCCGAGGGCTGCGTCATGTTTTCCATAAGACGTGTGGTGTCTCCTTTGGATGATGTAAGAATAGTTTGGGACGGAGGGACGGAAAGAAAAATCAAGGAGAGTGGCACCTATGCCAGGATCATACGGTGCCCGGACGGCCGCTTTTGGATGGCGTTCGAGGATCTGCATGGTAATGTGGCCGTGTCTTATAGCGATAACTGTCATGTTTGGAGTGAGGATAGGGTAGTATTTCCATGTAAATTTGAATCAGGTACATTGGTGAACGCGGCAAATGCGGAAATCATTGCCTTGGATAATGGCATTCTTGTCTGTGGTGCGAACTATAGACCTGTCTCGCAAGGGTTGGCTTCATATTCAATAGCGGTCAGCCGCAGTTTTGACAATGGCTTTACTTTGGAACCGCCACGTGTCCTGTATGAGGCCGGGACTTTTTTCAAGGATGGCTGCTGGGAACCTTCCTTTCTGCGACTGCCCGACGGTACACTGCAATTGTATTTCGCGAACGAATCTCCATACCGGGAATCGGACGAGCAGGAAATCTCTCTTCTGGAGTCAAAGGATAATGGTGGCACATGGACCGCAATACCGCGGACAGTCTCATTTCGGAAGAACCATCGTGATGGTATGCCTGTGGCTGAGATATTCGGCAATGACATTGTTCTGGTCATCGAAGACAATTATGACGGTGATTTCAAACCATATACGGTAAGAACGTCTCTGTCTGACAATTGGAATATTCCCGTGTGTGGGGACTCGCCGGAAAGAAACAAGGCTTTGGTGGATGATGTCCCTGATTCCGCTTATATGGGTGCGCCTTATTTGCTCAAACTGCCAAGCGGGGAGGCCGTGGTCAGTTATCAGACAAATGAAAAACGTGGCCGTGACCGGGAGTTGTCCAGCATGGAAGTCGCCATTGGTGATTCCTGCGCCAGAAATTTCACGAAACGTTCCCGTCCATTCGATATCCCTGAAAACAGAAGCGGGAAATGGAACTCTCTTATGCTTCTGAATGATAGTACTATACTGGCTGTTTGCTCTTCTGATCGGGACGGTCATCCCGCCATTTGGGTCAAGGAAGGACGTATCTTGAGAAATCATTTCGATTGAAAGTTGAATAAAAACAGATTTTCTTCAAAAACAGGATTATCTTTGCCGATTGGAAATCACCAACCTGACTACAGATGATGCTTGGAAGAATCATATCCGTACCTCTCGCCTTGATTTTGGCTCTGCCGGCTGGCTCGCATAGTCTGTCAGACGGTTCAGCTCCGTCAAATCTGCTCCCTTGATGGCAGACAGGGCGTCACGCAACCTCTTCGTCAGACAGTTCCGACCTGTCCGACCTGTCACCGACAGCCGCACAATCATATTCACAGTCGCCTCAAAACATCCGCATAGGCATCGAGTTTCCAAAGACGCGGTTGGGGAGGGTGGCTGTCGTGAGCGCTCCGCTGATCGCGGAAGGGCTGGTGGCCAAGAAATTGGACGGACGGTTCCGGGGATTGAGGAACGATTATATTCCTGATTTCAAGAAGAGCGCAGATGACTACCTGCAATATTCCCCGTTCGCGGTGATGGTAGGACTGAAAGCGCTTGGGGTGGAAAGCCGCAGCTCGTGGGGGAGAATGGCGGTGTCGGACGCTATTTCCGCCGCTCTGATGTCTGGCATCGTCGGCACGCTGAAGAACACCACCAACGTCACCAGACCGGATGGTTCAGACGACAGATCCTTCCCTTCGGGACACACCGCCACGGCGTTCATGACCGCCACAATGCTTACCAAGGAATATGGCAGTGTGAGTCCTTGGATCGGTGTCGGGGCCTATTCCGTGGCCGCCGCGACCGGGCTTATGCGTGTCGCGAACAACAAGCATTGGCTCAGCGATGTGCTGACGGGAGCCGGGGTCGGAATCCTCGCCACGGAGGCCGGGTACTGGATCACCGACTTGATATTCAAGGATAAAGGTTTGTCTGCCACTTATGCCGACTATCCCGATGATGTAAGTCCGAGTACTTCTTTCTTTGGTCTTTATCTCGGGGTGAATCTGCCGCTTAGTGATTACGATATAGACGAGACCAACGAGTTCCGGACTTCCACCGGAAGCACCGCCGGCCTTGAGGGGGCTTGGTTTCCTTGGCGGCATTTCGGGATCGGGGGACGCTTCACGGCTACCAACACGTTGATATTCACTGATGACAATGAGGCGAAAAAATCTTTTGATGCCGTCTCTTTCTCTGGAGGAGGCTACTTCTCCCTTCCATTGTCTTCCTTCTGGTCAGCCGGAGCGAAACTGCTCGGCGGCTATGTCCGCTATCCGAAACTGAACCTTGCCGGCAAGACAGTGCCCTCAGCCGGAGGCTTCACCTTCGGCACCGGCATGTCTTTGTCCTTCAAGGTCAATTCCTCTTACGGAATGAGACTTTTCCTGGACTACAACCTCCTCCCGCCCCACAGCAAATCTTCTAATGAATATATGAATATGCTCACGCTCGGCACCTCCTTCGTTGTCCTGCTGTGATCCCCGCCGGGCATCGGACCTTGAACTCACCACGTCGGTCACTGAGCCTGTCGAAGTGACCACCTTTCTCGGCCGGAGTCGTCATCGGGTCATCAAGATAGACACTGATGTACTCGGCGTCAATGCAGCCTGCACGGTTCTCTTTCTCACAGTAGTTGATCATCTTCTCCCAGGCGCCGGAATGATCTACACCCTTGTAGTCTCCGGTCAACGCTTCAGAAAAATGAAAAATGTACGGCGGAAATTTGGTCAACTGAAAAAAGTGTCAAAGACAGGATTTTAATTTTGTTTGCTGTAAATATAGTACTTTCCTTTTGAAAAGGAAAGTCTCTTTTTTTACTGCCGTACTCTTGACACAGCCGCTACAACCAAGACGGATGCGGCTGGCTATTGCAGCAGCCACTTCCCGCCGCAAAAAATACAAGGCATACGAATGGGGTAATACTTGGAAAGGCTATTGGCGCATAGCTGACAGTTATATACTGTACAGGTCAATAACAAATGAGAACCTGCACAAGGCAGGATATGCTACTTTAATGGGTGAATATCTCGAATGGTATCCAAAATAGGAACCGCCGTATGCGGAACTGCATGAACGGTGGTGTGAGAGGTCGGAAAACGAAAGTAGGAGAAAAACTACTTCGTTTTCCTCCTACTCGATTTTCTACTATTTTCCGGTCAGGGAGCGGATAAGATTAATCTCTTCCTGGCTGTAAGGAGTGCCGTCGCTGCGGTAGATGTCGTGGAACCATACCGGCGGCTCCTCCAAATCGGGAAGCGGTTCGTCCCAGGCGAAGATGGTGTTGGTCTTGCCGGCGACGAAGCCCCAGTTTATGGCTGCCACATTGTTGGCCTTGAGTACCGGCATGGTGTTCTGGAACGTGCAGTTCTTGGTTCTGGCCATATACTCTGTGCAGACCAGCGGCCGTCCATAGCGTTTGAGGGTGTCGATAGCCTCCTGCTGGGTTTCCGGACCGCTGTAGCAGTGGTAGGAAATCACATCGGAATTGGCAAGCTGGAATTCGTTGAGTTCCTTCAGGGTGTTTTCCCATACTCCGGAGGTCAGCGGCTGGGAAGGTCTCACCTCCTGCGCCCATCCGAAGGCCTTCTTCAGGAGCGGGAGACTGGCGGATTTGTACTTGGAGTTGCCAGGTTCGTTGTAGAGATCCCAAAGGAGAATGCGCTCGTCTTCGGCAAATGTGCCGAGAATATCCTTTACATAGGTCTCAAGGGTAGGGTAGAGGCTCAGGGTGTCGGCACGGAGAGCGTCAGACGGGTCACGTACCCATCCCGAATTGTGTATGCCCGGCTTGGGCTCAGGCTGTACCCCGTAGGCGGACACTGCGTTCCAGCAGTCGTCGAAGAAGACGAAGAGCGGGCGTATGGAATGGGCTTCGCATATACCCAGGAAGTCATTCATACGATTCTTCAGGCCCTGCGGGTCGTTGGCATATACCACGCTGCTCAGATACACTCTGAGGGTGTTGAAGCCTAGATCCTCGGCCCATCCGAGTTCCTTGTCAATCAGTTCGCAGTTGTAGCTTGATGCGCTCCACATCTCTATCTGGTTGATTGCGTCGGAAGGAATGTAGTCGCAGCCGACGAGCCAGCCCTGTGTCCCGTACCATTCTTCGGCCTGCTCCTCTGTCCATCGTGGACTTTTGTGTGCGCAGGAAGCTAGTATAAGCATGGCTCCCGCAATAAGTGCAATTCTTTTCAAATTCATTTCTTTTCCAATATTAGTCTGTCTATGGCCGGCATTTCGGCGGCTTCGTTGCTGACGCGTATGAGGTTCTCTCCCCGTCTGAGCCGGCCACTGAATTCCAGTTCGGCCCATTCTCCGTCAGAGATTCCCCCCAAAGGGGAGAGTTCTTTGCCGTTCACGGAGAGTTTTGGTTCCACGGGAGCACAGACACCGGCCTCGCTGTCAGCAGATCCGGTCTGCATGCTGTCGGCGACCCTGAGTCTGAGTACATATTCCCCGCCCCGGCGGCTGAACACATCTTTCCATTCGAGGCAGTTCTCCGCGGAACCGCCCAGGTGTATCACTGCGGCACCTCCTGAAGCGTTCTGTGAAGGCACATACTTGCCGCCATCGCCGCTGATGGCGGTGAAGGCCGGGCAGTAGCCCCACTCGGCCTCGTAGAGACGCGGTTCTCTGCGCCTGCCTTCCACTCTGAACACTCTGGCCGAATGCGGCGGCAGTACCATCTCCAGTACTGAGCTGCTGCCGAGGTCCTCGTGGCGGTTCAGGTCACGAATGCTGAACTCTCCCGCAAACTCCAGTTCGGCGGACTCCACCCTGAAGAGTGTGGATCTGTCGGCCGGATTATAAAGGGCTACGGCTCGGGTTCCGGACCACTTGCGTTCTATGTCCTTGACGAAGACATAACCATCACCCTCGTGCTGGGCCACGTGGGCCTGTAGCCCGAGCGGATCCTGATTGACGGCGAGCAGCTCGCTGTTGGTGATAATTTCCATCGTCTCCTGAGGAATGTACTCGATGTCGCAGCCCAGCAGCAGGGGAGAACTCATTATGCACCATATCCCGAAATGAGCCTCCTCCTCGGTGTAACTCAGTCCCAAACCGTTTTCCCAGAACGGGGACGGCTTGATGTTGTAGCCGACAGCCAGCATATCCATATCATTGTAGCGGCCGTCCGAGGCGTAGGCCGAGAGATAGAGGTTCTTGTCCACTATGTACTTGATGGAAGACCAGACAGGGCGTATGTCAGCGGAAATTCTCCACGAATCACCGACACCGCTGACCCAGGTACCCGGATAGTTCCATCGGCAGATGTTCATCTCTATCGGTCTTCCGGCCACGCTGTCGATGACCTCCCTGATGCGGGTGTAGCGTTCCTCCACGTCCATACCCAGGTCACGGCCGCCGCAGTAGTCAATCTTTATGAAATCGAAATCCCACTCGTTGAAATACCTTTCGGCGTCCTGAACCTCGTGCTTCCACAATCCGGCTCCCAGGCCGTTGAGGTCGTGGTTGTAGCTCGAACCGCAGGTGTTGTGGCCGGCATCGGAATATATGCCGGCCTTCAGACCTTTGGCGTGGATGTAGTTCACGAGTTCACGCATACCTGCGCTGCCTTTCGGGAAGCGCTCTCTGTGCGGCATCATAAAGCCGGCGGAGTCACGCTCTCCGAAGAAGCCGTCGTCGATGTTTACAAAGTTGTAGCCGGCTTCCAGAAGACCCTTCTCCAGCATCAGGTTGGCCTGATGAGCCAGGATGGAGTCGGAAATATCCACCATATAGGCGTTCCATGAACTCCATCCCATCATCGGGGGCTTCACTCCGGCTCTTTGCTCCGTACATCCGTAAACGGAGCAGACGAGTGCGGCGAAGGACGCGGCCATCAGCATTTTTCGGAAATATTTCATATTAAATTATTTCGTTACGACTTTTATGTCATCTATAACAATACGATAGACTCCGCCGGTGGTAGTGTTCACTATCATCAGGCTCTCTCCACGGTAAAGATCCACATCCACGCTTGCACTTGCTCCGTGGTAGTCAAAGGTGAAGTCAGTGTTCGTTGCAGCCGCTCCCTCAAGATAAGGAGGGGCAAGAGTGACTGTCCCGACGACCTTGTAGGTGCTGCCGTCATAGATGGCTGACGGGTTGTATTGCCTGATCTCAAGCTTCTGGGCGAATGACGAAGGCGAGTTCGAAACGCCGATGTAACTGAAACTCAGGGTGCAGGCGGTGGTCTGGTCATCTTTCAGAAGATCGCTCTTTATCCCAGGGGTCGCGATCCATCTCCTGTCTCCGTCAAGCATCACTGCGCCCATCACCGGACGGGTCTGAGGTGACATAAACCATCCTGCGGCGTCACCCGCATTCGCCGTACCCTGGATACAGCTCTGGGTAGGTGTAGGATTCTTGCTCCCGTCAATATAATTCGCTCCCGAAGCAAATCCCCAAGTGTCAGGCTGATGACCTCCGACGGCAAACTCATAGGTGCAGAACTTGCCTGAATAATGGTTGGCGCCATTGGAGACTTCGCCTGCATAGGTGTTGCGGCTCGTCGTGGCCGGAGTTGTTCCGACGCATCCGTTGCCATAGTCCATCTGCACGCAGAAGTCATCGAATCCGCAGTAAATCACCTCATTGGCTGCTGGAGTGTGCCTTGCTGGAGTTGTAAACTCAATGGCCTTGGACCAGTCGGAAGTCCCGGCCGGGTTAGTCATCTTCTTGTCTCCGCCCGTGGCGTGGTAGGTGATTGTGTACTGGTCAAGGGAACGGATGCGGAACCAGTAGGTGGTTGCCGGCTTGAGGCTTCCAAAGGTTATCTTCGTGTCATAGACGATGTTTGTTCCGTTCTTCTTTCCCAGCCAGGACGAATTGGCGAATGCCGTGTTAGTACTTGAATATCCATTGTATGGATAGCAGGTGTAGAGTGCATTCTGGCAGGCGGCATCGGAATAAACCACCATCTCGTAGAGTCTCGCATTGCCATTGATGTCAATATTTCCATAATCGGCCTCAAGCGGATCCCATTGGAAGGTGGCCATACGGCATCCCTGGTTCCTTTCCTTGACCTGCCATACTCTCTTGGTTCTGAAGGAGGTTTCGTCCTCGCTTTCCTGGGTATCGTCGAAGGCGACCACCCTGACATCATAATCGCAGCCCATCTCAAGTCCGCTCAGGTGTACTGAAGACTCCTGTGTCTCCTGATTCAGCTTGCCGTTGAGATAGATTCTGTAGCCCTTGCTGTAAGGCACAGCAGGCCAGTTTACGACAGCGTCGGTGAATGCTGATTTAGCGGAAACGACAGGGGCTGCGAGAGTAGGGTTGTCATTGATCTTGACAATTTCGATCTTTATCTCGTCGAGGAGCATCCTCAACTGGGCTGAGCCGGCGGCCGTGCCGCTTGAAGCTCTGTCCATACCTATGGCGAGGCGGCTGTTGCGATCCACTCCGCGAACAGTCACGGAATATTCTTTCCATCCTCTTTCCGCAGAGATTTCAAAGCGGGTGCCAAGTGCTATGGATTCCATATTCACATTGTGTCCGTCAGCATTCTCTCCCTTGACCACATTAATCAGTGCAGTGCAAGGGTCGGACTCGTAGCGGGAGGCCTTGAGAGTGACCTTGAGGTCTGCGTACTTGCCTTCCGGAATGCCCAGCAGTTCAGGGGTAACGATGTGTCCGCAATATTTTTCAGCTCCGAGTTTCACATAGCCTGGACGCATACATACGAGTGCTGCTGCGCCTTCGTTGATCTGACCCCATCTGTCGAGACGGGTACCGCTGACTGCTGCTGCCATCTCACGGAAAAGTCTCGACTCGGTGCCCCAGCCCTCGAAGGTGACGAGGTCATCGGTCTTGCCTTCGCCGAGAGCCTGCCCCGGATTCTCCTTCAGGGTGCCGCCCGTGTATGCCGGAGCATTGATGTGGCCTATGGCGTTGTCAACACCGTCACCGAACCAGAGGAGCTCGGAGAAGTCCTCGCTGAGTATGACATCACCTACCTTGGAGCCTTGTGTCGCATAGATCAGGTCGAAAGCGGCGGTCTTGCCTTCCACGACATTGCTGGTGGCTATGAATTCGTCATTGATGGTGCGGTCGTCCTTCACGGCCTTGAACCAGTAGGTGCGGTTCGCCTCGAGTCCGGTGAATATGAACTGTGGAGTGGTGTTCCCCCAGGCAGAGAGCCCAGCAGGGGTCTTGAATTCAACGACTGGTTCGCTGCAGGCGGCGTCGGCATAGAGTGTGAAGCTATAGGCGTAGGCTGCGTCAGCAGCGGCATCGGCGAAGTCGCTCGGAGACCAGCGGAAGCTCAAGGTGGAGGATGTGGCAGCCACTGCCTCGGCCTTGAAACTCTCCTTCTGTGGGAGAGGCTTGCTCATACTTCCCAGACTGACGGCCTTGCCTGGCTCCAAGGCGTATTCACCGTACAGATAGGATTTCACCTTCAATCCGTCCAGACTTTCGGCCTCGAGAATGAAGCCGCCAGAGACTGTCCCAGGGAGGACGGTGAATGTAAGCAGTCCAGGGTTGAGCTCTCCTTCAGCGGCGCTGAGGACTATTGAAGACGCCGTCCCTTCCTTGACTTCAACTTCTCCGCTATACACGTCCACGGAGATATTTCCGGCCAGTGGCTCGGAGGACACTGAACTGAGGCTGATGGACTTGAGATTGTTGAAAGGACAATCTACGGTCACTGCTGCTGCGTGGTTCTTAAGAGTTGCCTTTGGCAGTGCGGTGATGGCGCTGGCCGGCATTGAGAGAGCTTCTCCCTGCGGTCCGGCAAGCTGTGCCTGTGGAACGGTGAATTCAGCGCTGCCCTCAGCGACAGAATTGCACAGCTCGGCAGGATACATTATGTAGTAGAGAGTGGCCTTCACCGGCAGTTCTCCGCGGAGGACCGTGTTCAGACCCTTGGAAGCCGAGGTGACGAGAGTCAGAAGACCCTCCTGGGTGTCAGAGGCGACTGCTGCGTCTTTTCCGTCCACCCAGTTGACATTGGCTCCCGTTACGGACATTCTGCTTACGTTGAACGCGCTTTCTGCATTGGCTGGGCCTTCAGGTCTCTGAGGCCTTTCTCCTGGGACGGGAGCGTCCACAACCTTCACGCAGGAGCAGAGTGCCACGCTTGCGAAGGCGGTGCAAATATATCTGTGTACTTTATTCATAAAGTTTTAAATCATAAAATTTGAACTCGATGCTTTTTGTCGTCGTATTGCTCCAACTGTTTCTGCATGAACAGTTGTCACCGGTCTCAATCAGGGCTGCAGCGTTGTCGTTATTGATTTCGCTGACAACCGCCTTGGTCTGACCCTTGAGCCAGCTCGGGCCAGAAATCTTGCCCTCTGAAGGGTGGCCTGTCTTGAAGTAAGGCCATCCATCACCCCAGAGCACTTCGTCCATATTCATACAGCGGCCGTTGTAGTTGTTGCCCTGCCAGTAGGCGTGGTAGCACATCCAGTCCTTGCCTGTATCGTCTGTGATGATCTCGGCATTGTGGCCTGTGCCGGCGTAGAAGAGGTTCTCAGGGTTGGACATTACCCAGTTGTTCGGGTTGTTGAATTCCGAACTCCTCGTATTCATATACTTTCCGTCACGTCCTATGTAAGGCCCCAGTATGTTTTGGGATCTGGCGACGACGATGTGGTAGGTGCTGCTCTTTCCGGCGCAGCAGCTGCCCATCGAGCCGAAGCAGTAGTAGTAACCGTTCTTGTAGTGCACGTAGGTGCCCTCCATTTCGTAGCAGATAAAGGTCTTCTCCGCACCGGGCGCGACCGAGAGACCGTCTCTTGTGAGCTGAATGGCCCAGATTCCGGAATTGCTGCCGAAGCTGCCCCAGAACAGGTAGATGTCCCCGGTCTTCTGGTCGCGTATGATGTTGGGGTCAATGGCATTTGACACTCCATGGGAGGCATAGTCCACCAGCATTCCGTGTTCGTTGGCCAGCGGATTGATTTCCTTCACGTTTTCCCAGCTGAAAGGCCCCTCGGGACTGTCGGAGACCGCAACGCCGCAAGCGCTGAACTTTGGGTCGTCCCAGCAGCCGAGTGCGTAGTAGAGGACATAGCGGCCGTCAATATACTCGATGTCCGGTGCCCATATGCGTGTGTTGTTAACCCACTGTGGACGGTTCATTCCGCCGAAGGCGTTGCCCACCAGTTCCCAGTTCACCATATCGGTCGATTTGTAAACCGGTAGATACACGCAGTTATCTTCGCCGCTGGTGCCGTTCTGCGTACTGTAGGCGTAGAAGTAGCCGCTGCGCTCGCGGTCGTCGAATACGGATGGGTCGGCGCAGTTGTTGCGTATGACCGGGTTCTGATATTTCGTATATATATACTTGTCGTCTTCCTGCCCCGGTTTTACAGGCCTCTCGTCAATATTCTTGTCCCCGCAGCCTGCAAGAAGCAGGACTGCAGCGGACAGAAATATGGATTTGTTCAATGTATTCATATTCAATTGTTTTTGTTTTTTAGCCGTTTTAGTCATTCCAGCCCGGATTCTGGGTCAGGTTAGGATTCATTTCGCGTTCCTTTGCAGGAATAGGCCAGGCCTCAACATAGTCGCCGAGGGAGTACCAGGTATAGGTCTTGGTTCCCCACATCTGCATCAGTCCGTTGGTGTTCATTTCACCGTACTGGCCGGATGAACGGTCGCGGAACTTCCTGTCCAGCCATACGCCCCAACGGAGCTCGTTGAAATACATACTGTCCTCACCGCCGAGTTCCCAGTAGAACTCGTTGCGTATCCTTTCTCGCATATCGTCTTGACCGGTGACTGTAGTATGCTCGTTGGTGTTCAGCAATATGTGTCCTGCACGTTCGCGTACGAGGTTCACAAGCCTTACGGCCTCTTCAGTGTTGCCGAGCTCGTTCTCGCATTCGGCGCGGCGGAGCAGTATCTCGGCATAGCGGCATAGTATGTTGTCCTGCTCATAGACCCAGCGTATGGTGTTCTCGAGTCCTTCCGGAACGTATTTCCTCCAGAGGTAGTAGAACATCGAGTTGGTGTCGGTTCTGATGTCGCGAGGCTCCTTGGTGTCGGCCCTGTAAGGCCAGCGGAGGGTGAAGGTGTATGCGTTGCCGGAAATGCCTCCGTAGTAGGTGGAGTAAGGGGTTATTACAGCCATCTTCAGACGCGGGTCGCGCTTGTCGTAGGCGGCCTTGATGCGGCTCTCGTTGGTGTACTTCTCGTACTTGCTCATATCGGAGCCGTAGGAAGTCATCTGGCCTATCTCAGTGTCGGTCATCTCGTTGCGCAGGAAAAAGACAGATCTCTGGGCAGGGGTCATATCGTGCCATCCCGGACAGTACTGCTCCCAGTCGAACTTGCTGCCATCGGAGTTCTCGAAGGACTCGACGTAGGCCGGGTTTGGAATATAGTTGTTCCACGCCCCGGAGGTGACGCCCGTGTCGCGGTTGCCGAAGAGCACGGCGCGAGGGTTGCCCATTCCGCTCTTCTGGGTGCACCTGATTGCGAATATCATTTCGTCACATTGCTCATTGGCAGGCTTCAGGAGCATCTTGAAGCTCTCTGCACCGGCTCCCTTGTAGAGGGCGAAGCCGTAGTTTTCAAGTGCCTTGAAGTCCTCGAGGGCGAGGCGGATGTACTGCTCCGGATCATCACCGGACCTGGCTGCCATCCACTGGTAGGCCTGCCCCCTGTAGGCGAGGGCCACGGCCTTGCTGACGTGTCCGTAGTCTTCGGAACCGGCCTTATAGCGGTCCGGCAGATTCTCCTCCCCAACGCAGTCGCTCAGGTCCTGGATTATGGCCTCCCAAACCTCATTCTCGGAGGATCGCGGCCTGTTGGCATCACTTGCGTTCTCTATATATTCCATATAAAGAGGCACCCCCCTGTAGAGCACGTTGAGGTTCATATAGCCGTAGGCCCTGAGGAACTTGGCTTCCGCTTTGAGTTTTGCCTTTTCGGCTCCGTCCATATCAGGCACCTGGTCGATGTGGCTGATGACATCGTTGGCTCTGAACACGAAGGTGTAGTAGTACTTGAACATCTCAGAGAAAGTGCCGTTGGCGGGGGTTCCGTCGCCGTAGCAGACCTTCTGGTTTTCGTACCAGTTCTTGTCAGTGTCCATAACTGAGGAATAGGCCTCGTACATTACATTCCAGCTGTCTTCATTGACAGTGGTGGAAGATCTTACGTAGAATTCGTTGTATATGCCGGCTACCGCCTGGCGGGCGAGGGTGGCTTTGCCCCATACGTTGGATGAAGCCACCTGATATGAGCTGCTCAGGTCAAGAGTCTGGCAGGAAGCCAGTGCTACCGCAGCAGCAAGTATATATATTATTGACTTTTTCATAATAAGATATTCTCCATATTAGAATGTAACATTGAGGCCGATGGCGTACTGGCGCATGGTCGAGTAACCTGCTGTTGTGCGCATCTCTGGATCGAGTCCCGGAAACTGGGTGATCGCGAAAAGGTTTTCTCCGGTTGCGTAAATCCTGAGCTTGCGTATCTTGATCTTCTGGGTGAGCTTCTCCGGAAGGGTGTAGCCCATGGTTAGGTTCTTGAGCTTCAGATAATCACCCTTGCACAGGTGCAGTGAAGAGGTTGCGGAAGACTGGCTGGAGGTCAGGTTGACCAGTCGCGGATTCTTCGAATTGATGTTGGTGCGCGGGTCATCAGGGTTCTTCGGGTCGAAGAAATAGCGGTCGCCCACGAGGCTCTGCGGAATGGCGTAGCCGTAAATTGTGTTGGACGAGTTGGAGGCCTGGCGATAGTAGTAGATGGAGAAGCCCGCGGCGCCTGCCCAGCTCATAGAGAAGTCTATGCCCTTCCATCCGAGGCTGGTCTGGATACCGTAGTTGACCTTTGGGGTGGTGGACCTGTTTTGAAATGCGCTGTCGTAGGAGTTGCCGTAGAGGCCGTCCCCGTTGCGGTCGGCGTAGATGTACTCGCCGTACCATATCTTCTGCTTGCCTATGCCCTGCTGAGGATAGAAGGAATAGCCTTCCTCCATCATAGCCCTGAGCCATTCCATATCATTGGTGGTTCTGATCATTCCGTCCACAGGACCGCCGTTCACGTCAGGGGAACCGTCTGCATTCCAGTAGGTGCCGGTGCCCTTGTAGGTGTCCATCATATAGAACTCATTGATCATGTGTCCCTCAAGCACCCTGTTGGTACCACCGGTGGAAACGTCTCCGATGTTGGTCTTCCAAACCTTTTCGCCCGTAGCCGGGTTCACTTCCCAACCTTCCTGGTGACGGCCCTTGTACTTGCTGACCCAGTTCTTGTTGTAGGAGACGTTGGCGCTGACGTTGTAGTAGAAGTCCTTGCCTACCTGATTCTTCCAGCCGAGCTCGATTTCTATACCCCTGTTGGTCACCTCGGCAATGTTCTGCTTCGGAGCTCCTGCATTACCCATAACCATATACATTGACGGAGTGTAGAGAATGCCGTCCGTGAGTTTGTTGTAGAGGTCGATGGTGCCGGTAAGACGGTTCTTGAAGAAGCCGAAATCAATGCCTATGTTGGCCACGGAAGTTGTCTCCCAAGTGAGGGCGTAGTTCTTGATTGAGGTGATGGCTATGCCGTTGGTGATATCGTCGGAGCCGAAGACATAGTTTGCGGTTCCGTAGGTGGACTGCCAGTCATAGTTGCCTATGGAGTTGTTTCCGAGCTGTCCCCAGGAGAGACGCAGCTTGAGGTTGTCAACCTTTCCTGTAGCCTTGAGCCAAGGCTCCTCGCTGATGCGCCAGCCAGCAGAGAATGAAGGGAAGAAACCCCAACGGTACTCCGGAGCGAAGCGGGATGACCCGTCAACTCTGATGTTGGCCTCGAAGAGATATCTGCCGGCGAATGCGTAGTTCATGCGCCCGAAAAAGGAACGGGCTGCGTACTCTGTACCATAACCGCCTGATGAATAAGGTTCTGCAACGGCATTGAGGTCGCCTATCGAAGGATCCTGTAGACCTATCTTGGTGGAGCTGAAGTCGCGGTACTGGAAGTGGGTCATCTCGTAGCCGACCATAGCTGAGATGTCGTGCTTGCGTATGCTCTGGTTGTAGTTGAGTATTGTGGAGAACTTGACCTGGTTCTCACGCTTGTTGTACATATAGGAGTAAAGCTCGGACGGGTCCGCAGGCGAGATTACATAGGCATCGTTCAGGAAGTCGTACTTGCCTAAGCTGTTGTCCACACTCATCTCCTCCTGTCTGTAGTCCTTGTAGTAGAGGTCGGTGTTCCAGGAGAAGTGCTTGAGGAACTTGAGATTGATGTACCAGTCGCTGAAGAATTGGGTATTCTTGGTGTAGCCCCTGCTGGTGTTCATATCCCAGAGAGGGTTGTGTGCCTGAGGATCCTGCCCGTGGGCTTGAGGACCTCCGTAGAGGTCGAGCGACTTGGAATAAGGATAGATGTCAGGAGTCATCTTCTGTGTGTTCAGCGAGGTGAGTGAACCCACATTGCTCCTCTCCTGGTCGGTGTGATAACCCCAGATGCGTCCTCCTATGGTAAGCCAGTCGGTGACGTTTCCATAGACGTTCACTCTGCCGAAATAGCGCTGATAGCCAGTATTGTCTATGATGCCCGGGTTGTTTATGTAGGAGAGGGAGATGTTATAGCCCATTGACTTTCCCTTTCCGCTGGCGCTGATGGTGTGCTTCTGCATCATCTTGTTCTGGTAGATTTCATCCCACCAGTCTGTGTTCGGATATGCCATATAATTATAGTATCCGGACTCGGCCCTTCCCATAGGATCCGCCTTGGCGGCTCTCCACTGGTCTATGGTGGCCTGGCTGAACTGAGGTGCTCCGCCTATGTTCACGCAGGACTCGTTGTAGAGTTCCATATAGGTAGCCATATCCGATACCGTGTGTATTATTTTGAACGGCTGGTCGAAGGAGATGGTGAGGTCGTAGGAAACCTCGGCACGGCCTTCCTTGGATGAACCGTTCTTCGTGGTAATGAGTATGACACCGTTTGCGCCCCTGTTACCGTAGATGGCACAGGAAGCTGCATCCTTGAGCACGTTGATGGAAGCGATGTCGGAAGGGTTCACATTGCCGAGTCCTTGTTCCATTCCGTCCACGAGTACGAGCGGACCGGAAGAGTTGAGGGTGCCGATACCGCGCACGAGTATGGAGAATCCCTCCTCGTAGGGGTTGCCCGAACCCTGCATCACCTGTAGGCCCGGCATTGCACCCGAGAGGGCCTGGGTGGCGTTGAACATAGGACGGGACTTTACGCTTTCGCTGTCGAAACTCACTGAAGACACGCTGCCTGTGAGGTTTACCTTCTTCTGTACTCCATAACCTACAACCACCAATTCGTCGAGGAAGGTGGTGTCTTCCTGGAGCGTTATGTCATAGATCTCATCTGCACCGAGGGTGATGATCTGCGTGGCGTATCCTATAATGGACACCTCCACGGCACGTGTATTTTCGGGAACGTTGAGTACATAGCGTCCGTTCTCGTCGGTGGAGGTGCCCACTGTCGTGCTGGGAACAAGTACCGATGCTCCTATTACCGGTTCGCCTGTAGCGTCTGACACGGTGCCTACTATCCTGCGGCTGCCGTTCTGGGCTGACAACCCTATGGAAACCATCAGGGCCAGCAAAATGAATATGTATTTCAAGTGTTTCATGTTTCCAAATTACTTAAAGCTGACAACGATGAGGTTTCCGTTTTCCGCAGACTCGGCCTTCATATTGCCGAATGTGGCATTGTTGGTGTCGATAACCCATCTGTTATTGGTCCAGAACACGTCCTTGCCCCTCTCGGAGCCATCCTGGAGGAGAAGGTAGGACCAGTTGTAGTCCTCCACTGTCATTGCTGCGTCGCAACCCATTGCGGACATTGCGTTGGCGAGTTCATAGAGGGTGACACCTCTGGTGTCACCGGATCCGCCGTTGTGACCCAAATCCACGTTTTGACCCTGGTTGTGGGTGTTCACGAACTTCTCCACACTGAGTATCACAAGGTCGCCCTTTGCAGTGCAGCCCACAGCGATACGGCCTGTTCTGAGCTTGTCGTGTTCGACGATAGGAGCTGCGGCTCCCCAGTTCGGACTCCAAAAGGTGGTGAGATTCTCTCCGAAGAAACGCCATTCGCTGTTATAGATATTGTAGAACTTGTCTCCTTCGCCGGAAATCAGACTGTTGCCGTTCTTTACGATCTGGAAATATCCGCCGAATGCACAGTCCGGAGTCCAGGCGGTCTGGCCGTTACCCTTTGCGTCGGCATACCTGTAGAGCGCACCGTCGGCCGTGCCTGCAGGGCTTATGGAAACTTTTCCATCCTGAAGGGCCATTGCAGGAGCATAGGCCTTGTTGCTGCCGCCGAAACCGTCGTTTCTCAGCACGCGGGTGTTGTTGCTCTTGTCCGGTCCGTAAGCCAGGGGACTGTAGTAGGTGAAGTTCGAAGTGGCAGTACTTCCGTCGATATGCCATACGCCGGGACCCTGGAGACAGAGGAATAGGGTCCAGTCCCTGTTGTTGCGTACTGCAGGGGACATCTTTACGAGGTCGACACCCAAATCATTTTTCTCCATAACCTTCATCTGAACCCTTTCCGCAGGGATGGTGAAGAGGTATCCTATGTTGCCGCTGAAACCTGCGATGTTCGAGCAGGTGTACATTCTCATATTGCCGAACTGGATATTGTACCGGTTCTGCCAGGTTTTTGTGACTTCGGTCCAGGAGGAACCGAGATTCACCACGTCCGAAGGATTTACATATACATAATATGACTTGGACTTGCCTACTGCCTTGTCATTTACCACCAGCTTGAGAGCTGAGCCGTCAGAGAAATCGACTCCTTTCAGCTCTTCGGCAGCGGTGAGCAGTTCGGCGTCCTCGTCGAGTTCAAGTTCTATGTCCACTCCATTGAGGTCGGACTGGAGGAATACGGAAGCGAAGGATCCCGAGAACGAGTCCTCTGAAAGGGTGAGGGAAATCTTTTCCCCGGCAAAGCTTGCTTCCACAGTCCTGATGTGCTGGAACATACTCGCATTGATGACATAGGATATGTCATCCACGCCGTCATTTACAGTGAATTTGTAGCCGTTCTTGAGATTGGCTTCAAACCTGCTGGTTTTTGGAGATGTCATCTGCGCCCAGTCTTCTGCAAGCTGGACATCCAGTGCAATATCCTCCAGAGAAGCTACTGTGTGGAATTTGAAGGTGACGGTTCTGGTCTCCTTGTCCAGATTGCCTTCAATCCACCTGTCTCCGTCGAGAGCGCGTACGGCGACCACAGGTTCTTCCACATAGCCCGGATCGTCGGCCAATTGGAAGCGGTACTCCTTTTCCGTACAGCTGACTCCAACGACAAAAAGCAATGTCGTGATTGCCAGAGAAAAGTTGTTCTTCATTTTGTTTTGAGTGATTGTAAGTGATTGTAATTAATGTGTATTGTTTTCGCTAACGGAAATACGTTGTCGTCTTGTGTCTGCGGGTGTGGTTCAGGTGCAAAGTTATAAATATTCGGCACCCGGAAGAACGGTCTTCAAGGGCGCAGCGAAATAAATCTAAATTATCTAAATATGAAATACTTGAAAATCAGCGGTATAATTAGAAATTTAGGCCGAAATATCTAAGTTGTTTTTAGCTTAAATTGACTCTATATTTTTAACATTTTCCTCGAATATCTCTGGATTGAGGGCCTTTTTCCTCGTTTTGGATCGGTAGGTGTAGATGGTGGTTTTGGAGTATCGGAGCAGCGAGGCAATCTTTTCGGATGAGTCGATGCCGAGACGTATCAGCGCATAGATTCTCAGTTCGGGTGTCAGTGAACCCTGCTGCCTTGGAACTATCGCGTTATCCTCCGTCATAAGCTTGTTGAACTCCCCCACGAAGGATGGGAAGATGGACAGGAAGGTCGAGTCGAAGACCTCGTAGAAGCTCTGCCACTCCTTTTCGCTAAAACTCTGGCTGCGTAGCTCCCTCAGGAGGACATCCATATCGGCGTTCTTGGCCTTGCGGTTCAATTCCTTGCGGTATTGATCCAGTCTTTCAATTCGCCTGTTGCATTCGAGAATCAGGCGGGTGATGTATGTGTTCTTGATGTTGGACGCCTCTCCGAGCTGTCTGTTGATTACGGCTAGTTCCTTCTTCTGTTTTTTCTGCGAGATTAAGGACTGGATGAGCAGGAAGGAAATCAAGCAGATGACCGCAAGAACAAGCGAGAAGAGCAGATAATTCCGCCGTACCATATGCTCGTAGGCATCGCTTATTATCGGCATAAGCTGGGAGGTGGACTCCATCTTCAAATTGACCTTGCACATGGTGGCGTCCTCAAGGGCCTTGTTGATGTAGCGGTAGGCACGCTTCTGGTCTCCCTTCTCAAAGAGTATGTTGGCAAGCTGTATCATTGCAGTGTGGTCCTTCCTGGCCGTGATGATGTCGCTGGTGACCGAGCGTACCAGATACGTTATCTCTTCATTATCATAGTCCCCTCCCTTCTCCCTGTAGATGATGGAAACCAGGAATGTGGCCATCGATTTTTTCGGATGGTCGATGGGCAGTGAGTCGCAATATTTTTTGATAATCTCCAACGCTTCATCCATCTCCCCCTCTACCATCAGTTTGTGGGTGTGGACGAAGATGTTCTCTCCCATCGCGAGCAGCGAGTCCTTGTATTCCATTGCTTTCGCCCTGTGATAGGCTGCCTGCATCGGATCCAGCGAGATTATCGAAGAATACTCGTGGAGTATGTTGTAAACGGAGTACATTCTCGATAAATGGGCGGAGGAGAGTGAATCCCTGTTCAGGCCATCGAGAATGGTCTTCGTGTCGGTGTAGTTGCCGATGATGTTGTTGAGCTGGGCAATGTTCAGCAGGCTGTTCACCCTGTGCTTCTCGTTCCCGCAGCTGACGGCCGCTTGATACTCCAGGGCGGTGTAGTGCATTGCCGAGTCGGACTTGAAGGAATAGTAAATGTCGTGGAGTTTGCCATAGCAGGAGGGTAGGTGCGATGCGTCCGTCGTGGCGAGCTGGGCCTTGAGCGAGTCTATGCTGCGCTGCCTGGCTTCTTCATATATGGGTGCGTCGGCCAGTGTCCGGTCCAGCGTCTTTATAGCCTCCCTCGTCTCGCTGCCTATCACCGACCGGTTGCATGACAGCGGGATGGAGCAGATCAGCAGTGCGATGGCTGTTGCGGCATATATTCTCCTGTCCATCCGCCGTCTGCAGCCTATGAACCACTTGCTCTTCGGCAGGAAAGCAAGCCGGTGCGTCGTTATAGCATAGCAGATATATGTGGCTATGGCAATGACCGGGATGGCGAGCCACACGGGCAGTCTCGAATCAGCCGGGTTGCCGCCTATCACCAGTCCGGCTATAGGCACCAGGAAGAACATGTGCATAGGACTTTTAAAAATTCTCAAGTTTCGCAAGTGAAATAAAGCACAAAAATCAAAGGTAAGGATGTTTGATAACTCGCTTATTGTCACTATATTATAGTTGTTAAACAACAATATAGAACCCTTTGCTATGAACAAAAATAGACAAAGAATCAGTGACTTCAAAGTTTTTCTGCTATTCTTTTAATATTGGCTTCATATTGGTTCATTCGACTGAAAGATAAAGAATGAAATATTGCTATATTTGTATTTCCAAAACAGCGGTTTCGGAAATACTGGTTTCTTAACTTGGTGATATTCAGTATGAGGTTTTTTACAGAAAAAGATAGAGACCTTTATCCGCGCAACAGGAAAATTCAGCGGCTACAAGATAGAGCAAAGGTCTTTGTCGATGCGTGATATGTAGTACCTTATTTCAGCACCTCATCCATATTGGTATAATTCAGCAGTTTGATTTCTCCGGCGGTGTTCTCGAAGTTGCCTGCATATACAACTGCTTTGCCATCTACCGGTGCTTTGACCCATTCGTCTATCCGCTTCAATGCCTTCTCGAAGTCTTTGTGGTAAGTCATTGATGATTTAATCTCAATACCGTATAGTCTTGTATTTCTTTTTAGCAACAGATCAATCTCATTCTGGTTCGAGTCCCTGTAGAAATAGAGATTGCTTTCTTTGCCCTGGTTATATCGTTGTTTCAAAGCCTCTGTAACGACAAAATTCTCAAACAGCGCCCCGCGCATCTTGTCTCGTGAAAGTTGTTCAGGCGATTCGATGCCGAGTAGGTAGCAGGCTAATCCTGTGTCTAAAAAATATAGTTTAGGCATTTTTGTAAGTCTTTTGCTTGTGTTTTCGAAATATGGCGGCAGCAGAGTCACTATGTAGGATACTTGTAGCACCGATAGCCACGAGGTGATCGTGTTAGGGCTGACACCTATCTCGTTTGCCAGTTCTGATGCTTTGAACAAAGATCCGATTCGCCCGGCACATAGTTTTATAAATATGTGGAACTGCATCATATCCTTGATTTGCAGTAGGTCTCGCACGTCCCTGTCCAAGTATGTTTTCATATATGCGGGATATAGAAATTCCGGTACATTGCGCCCCGAATATATTGCCGGATAAAATCCATTGAACAGTAATTTGTCAAGTGGTACATCTGCCGTCAGATCCTTTGTCTCAGAGTATGACAGAGGCATAAGCTCAAAGACGGCTGTACGTCCGGCCAACGACTGAGTGACCCTCTTGAGCATCGCGAACTGCGAACTACCGGAGAGAATGTACCTCTTGTCGGGATGCTCGTCTACAATGCCTTGAATGTATGACAAAAGATCCGGTGCGTTATGAACCTCATCGAGAATCATTCCCTCCTCATTCTGATTCAGAAAGGCGATCGGATCATTCTCGGCAAAACTCCGGATGTCAAGGCTCTCCAGTGAGTAATATGGCAAATGAGGGAACAGATTGCGTATCAGCGTCGTTTTGCCGGACTGACGGGGGCCGGTGACGGTTATTACTGAGAAATATCGATAGGCTTCCTCAAGTACTGAGGATAATTCCCTGTGGATGTACTTCGCTTCCATATCTATGCAATTCTGAAGTTCTACTGCAAAATTACATAAATATTTCGGATTTATAAATTATTTCCGACCGACTTTGTCAATCATAGATGTGGCGTTCACGTATTTTGAAAATTTTTCCGAGCGACTTTTCATCTGATCAGACGGAAAGTCACTCGTTTTTTTAGATGCGTAAGTCGATGATACGCTGATCAGTTTTTTGAGAATTCGGCCGGACAAACCACTTGGAGCGACACGTCCTTTGTTATTTGTCGGATGTTGAATATCTTTGCATCACATAATTGAGACTTATCGACAATGAGATCAAATACCGTTAACATGACTGTTGTCGGAATCCGCCTTGTCGGCATTCTGCTGTGTGTTCTGTCGCTTTCTTCCTGCGTCTGGAACTCTTGCAGGGATGTCAAACGAGCTCTTTCCAATGCCGATGAGGTGATGTGGACCCACCCCGACAGCGCCCTTGCAATCCTTGAGTCCGTGGACACCCTTGACCTTCGGACCAAGTCGCTCCGCGCGAGATATTCACTGCTTTATACTATGGCGCTGGACAGGAACGACATATTCTCTACGGATTTGAAGGTCATAACGCCGGCGGTGCGGTATTACGAACGCCGGGGAACCGATGATGAGAAGATGAAGACATTCTATTATCTTGGGACGGTGCAGCATAATGCGGGAGATCTGCAATCCGCCATTGCCAGCTACATACGGGCCAAAGAATATTCATATACCTCTAATAATTTGATTTTCAAGGGGCTCATTTCCTCGACAATCGCAGATGTATATAGACAGAACAAAAATTACTACGAGTCAATGTCTTATGCCAAAGAGATATAGACCGAAAAGATTCCTTAAGATGAGGCAGGTTATTTTTTGAAGGTTACTTAATGCCCGTCCAAAGTTACGTCTTTGCCTACAGTTTTCCAATTTCTTCGGTCGCCGGCAGGTATTTATGATGATTATTCAAAAAAGACGCGGCGGAAATTTGGTCAACTGAAAAAAGTGTCATACCTTTGGCGGAACAAGATGCGACCCGTCGCGGTGGTTATATATTTTTCGGAATATTCCGAATAATGTGAAAGATCGTAGTCGCCGAGGGTTGATTTTGTTTGAGATTGACACATAATTATTAACACGCCCCTGAGGGTTCAGGGACACTAATGACTTTTTTATCGTACAATTCGCTATGGAAGTAAAGAACGCTGTAGCCGGAACGCTGGAGTCAGGTGACATCATGATCCAGATCGCCCCGGCCGAGACGAAAGGTCTGCACATCGACCTGGAAAGTTCTGTGGCCGCCCAGTTCGGCAGGCAGATCCGTCAGGTCATTGAGGAAACTCTTACCGAATTCGGACTGGAGGACGCTGACATCAAGGCGGTTGACAAGGGAGCCAGGGATTGCACCATCCGTGCCAGGGTGACCGCCGCCGCCGTGCGCGCCACAGGAAAAGATGTTTGGGCTTAGTTTAGGTTGAGGAATAAGTCGCGGCGCCAGGGACCGAAGGTGCGCGGGTTATTCCGATAATCAGTTACGATTATGGAAAGATTAAGAAGAACAATGATGTTCGTTCCGGGCAACAATCCCGGAATGATGCAGGATGCCTTCATCTACGGGCCGGACTCGATCATGCTCGACCTGGAGGACTCCGTGACCATGGCTGAGAAAGACGCCGCGCGTCTGCTCGTCCACAACGCTCTGAAGTCAATCGACTACGGCGACACCGAAATGGTTGTCCGCATCAATCCTCTCAGCACCCCTTACGGACGCAAGGACGTGGAGGCTGTCGTGAAGGCCGGCGTGCAGGTGATCCGCATGCCGAAGACCGAGACCGCCGACGAGGTCCGCGAGCTGGAGGCGGAGATTGAGAAGGTCGAGAAGGAACTGGGATGCCTTGGCAGAACCCGCATGATGGCCGCCATCGAAAGCGCCGAGGGTATCTGCAACGCGTTCGCGATCGCTAAGGCTTCCAAGAGGATGATGGGCATCGCCCTCGGAGCCGAGGACTACTGCGCCAACCTCAAGACCCAGCGTACCCCGGGCGGAGCCGAGCTCCTCTATGCCCGCGAGACCATAGTGGTGGCTGCCAGGGCGGCCGGAATCGACGCTCTCGACACGGTATATTCAAATCTCGATGACATGGAGACTTTCCGCAAGGAGGTCGAGCTCATCAAGACCCTCGGATTCGACGGCAAATCCATCATCAACCCTCGTCAGATCCAGATCGTGAACGAGGTGTTCGCCCCGACCGAGAAGGCCATCGAGAAGGCCAGGAAGATTCTCGCCGCCATCAAGGAGGCCGAGAAACGCGGCTCCGGCGTCATCGCCGTCAACGGCAAGATGGTTGACCGTCCTGTTGTCATCAGGGCTCAGCGCACCATCGACCTTGCGATCGCTTCAGGCATATTAACAAAGGAGGAAGTTTATGAGTAATATAAAGGAAAGGGCGGCGCTGATTAACGAGGCTGCCGCCGCTATGGGCAAGAAGGTGTATTCTGGGGAGACTCCTAAGAACACCACGTTCCGCAAGGATCTCCAGAAGGTTCAGTCAAAGGTGGTCACGCTGGAGGATGCCATCAGGCTCAGCGGCCTCAAGGACGGAATGACAATCTCCTTCCACCACCATTTCAGAGGCGGTGACAAGGTTGTGAACATGGTCGTGGGCAAACTGGCCGAGATGGGATTCAAGAACCTCCACCTCGCCGCGTCCAGCCTTTCTGACGTTCACGCTCCGCTGATCGACCACATCAAGAACGGAGTGATCACCAAGATTTCCACATCCGGACTTCGCGGAGAACTTGCCAAGGAGATCTCACACGGTCTGATGAAGGAGCCGGTTGTGTTCCGCAGCCACGGAGGACGTGGAAGCGCCATCGCCAACGGTGACCTTCACATTGATGTCGCGTTCCTGGGCGCGTCCTCCAGCGACCCTGCCGGCAACGCCAGCGGTTACTCCCGCTCCGAGCACGCCAAGTCAATCTGCGGTTCCCTCGGCTACGCCAAGCCTGACGCCCAGTATGCTGACAAGGTCGTGATCATCACCGACGATCTCGTTGATTATCCGAACACTCCGAACTCGATTTCCGAGCACGATGTCGATTACGTTGTCCTCGTGGACTCAGTCGGAGACTCGTCCAAGATCTCTTCGGGAGCCATCCGTGACACCAAGAACCCTCGCGACATCCTGCTCGCGATGAACGCCGCCAAAGTCATTGTCAACAGCGGTTATTTCAAGGAAGGATTCTCGATTCAGACCGGATCCGGCGGAGCCTCGCTGGCCGCTGTCAAATATATTCGTGAGGAAATGATCAAAAGGGGCATCCACTCCAGCTTCGCGCTCGGAGGAATCACCGCCCACATGGTCAAGATGCACGAGGAAGGCCTCATCGGACGACTCATTGACGTTCAGTCATTTGACCGCGTCGCCGCCGAGTCCATCAAGAACGATCCTTTCCATAAGGGAGTCTCCGCCAATGAATATGCCAGCGCGGATGAACCTGGATCAGCCGTGCACTATCTCGACATCGTGATTCTCTCGGCCCTTGAGGTGGACGTGAACTTCAACGTCAACGTGCTTGTGGGCAGCGACGGAGTCATCAGAGGAGCCGTCGGAGGACATCCTGACACGGCGGCCGACTCGGCTCTCTCGATCATTGTCTGCCCTCTGATGCGCGGACGCATCCCTTGCGTCGTGGACGAGGTCACAACCCTCATCACCCCTGGCTCAACAGTCGATGTTGTTGTCACTGAATATGGCATCGCGGTCAACCCGCGCCGTCCTGAGATCGCCGAGCGTCTGAGGGAGGCCGGACTGAAGATCGTGGACATCCATGACCTCAATGAACTGGCTCTGAAGTCCATCGGAGTCCCTGATCCGCTTCCGTTCGGAGAGAAGGTCGTGGGAGTCGTGATGAACCGTGACGGCTCCGTGATGGATGTCATAATGAACATCGAGGACTAAGACTGTTTTTTATGGAGATTACGCTTGACCAATTGCTGGCAAGTCGTGAGGAACGGGCTTCTTTCCAGAAGGAACTTTTGAAAGGTTACCCTGGAAAGACCTTGGTCTGCCTTACGGTCATTATGCCGGGCAAGGTCAAGCGTAATCTGCAATCACTTGTGGTCGCCCAGGCCGCGGTCACGGCTATGGTCTCGGCTTTCGAAGGCTCGATGCTCAAATTCAGACTGCGAGACCTGCCGACCGGCTATGAAGCCTATCTCGTGACCCCGCTCTCCAACGAGGAAGCCAAACGGGAGACGTGCCGGATTGAGGACACGCATCCTCTTGGCCGTCTTTTTGATTTGGATGTGATTGATGCTGACGGAGTTCCTATGTCAAGGGAGTCGGTGGGCCTGAGTCCGAGAAAATGTCTTGTCTGTGACAACGAGGCTCGCTATTGTATGCGAAACCGTACCCACACTATGGCTGAGCTCACCGCGAAGATTGACGAAATGATCGAGTCCTATGTGCGATAACCGTCACTACATAAGCGAGGCTCCGCTGTCGCTGAACTCTGTCCGGAGACGGGTCGAGGCTTTCCTTACAGCCAACGGGCTGAGACTGGCTCCGTTGGACCGTTATGTGGTGGTGACACGCGACGAGGACGGAGACGAAATCCTTGCCGGCGGCGGGTTGGACGGCAACGTCATCAAGTGCGTCGCTGTGTCTGAATCCGCTCGCAGCGAGGGACTTATGAATATTCTCGTGTCTCGCCTCATCGCCATCGCCCGTGAGGAGGGCAGGGAATCGGTCAAAGCTTTCACAAAGCCGGAGAACGAAGGAATATTCAAAAGCCTTGGGTTTACGTTGCTTGCGTCCTCGCCGAAGGCCATTCTGATGGAGAACGGCAGTGGAGGGCTTCCGGAGTACAGGAAGTACTTGGAGTCGCTCGCCCGTCCGGGACGGAACGGGGCCATCGTGATGAACGCCAATCCGTTCACCAAGGGGCACAGGTATCTGGTCGAGCAGGCCGCCTCGCTGGTTGACAATCTCTATGTGATTGTCGTCAGGGAGGACAGGTCGCGCTTCCCTTATGCCGAGAGGAAGGCCATGATCGATGCCGGTTGCGCCGGGCTTGACAATGTGGTTGTCTGCGAGGGAAGTGACTACGCCATCTCGGCGGCGACTTTCCCGACATATTTCCTGAAGAAGTTGGATGATGCCACGGACACGCAGATTGCCCTTGATCTGGATCTGTTTGTGAACCACATCGCTCAGCCTCTTGGAGTTACGGTACGTTTCGCCGGCAGTGAGCCGGAGGATGCGCTTACCCGCCGCTACAACGAGCTGATGGCGGAGATTCTGCCGGGAACATCGGTCGCTGTGGTTCGACAGGCTCACCAACCGGACCCTGAGCTTGTCAAAGGGTCGGAGCTTCGACAGGCTCGGCGACCAATAGATTTTGTTGAGATCCCAAGACTTGAGCAAAAAGGCAAACCGCTCAGCGCCACTTCGTTGAGGCGGGCTTTGGACAAAGCCAGCTTCAAAGAGGCGATGGAATATATTCCAGAATCCTCCATCCCTTACTTGGTCGACGACCTTGCCGAGCGTGCGTTGAGGTTGGAACTCGACACGACCCCCAAACCGGGACTCGTGGACAGGCGTGACAACGGTGCCCACAAAGACATGGACTATGCGCTGATGTCCAAAAGCATCTCAGCGTTAAGACCTTATCTGACAAGACTGGCTGTGGAGTCCGCCAAAGACATTGACCCGGCAAAGATAAAGGAGATCGGCATCGAGGCCGAAAAAGCGATGCTGAAGGCCACCGGCGGAGTGAATACCCACAAAGGAGCCCTCTTCTGTATCGGACTTTCCGTGGCCGCAGCCTCCTGCCTGGCTTGCTCCACGGGGGCTGTGGAGGCATATTCATTCAAGGAGCTTGTGTCGCGCGCCGCGTCGGAGATCCCTTCCGCCCGAGGTACGCACGGAGCCGAGGCCAAGAGAAGTTTCAAGGCTGTCGGCGCTCTGGAGAACGCCCGCGCGGCCTATCCGGAACTGTTCGCCGACTGGCTGCCGTACTATCGTTCGCTGGAAGGCGATCCTTTCCGCTGCCATAAGACGCTGCTTCACATAATGACGACCCTTGACGACACCAACATCCTCCACAGGAGGGGAGAGGAAGGTCTCGCCCGCGCCAAGTCCGAGGCCGCAAGGCTTCTTGAGGACTTCAGCGAGAGCGGCCTGTCGTCTTTGAACAAGGATTTCATCAGGGAGAACATCTCGCCCGGCGGAAGCGCCGACATGCTGTCCCTGACAATATTTATAAATAGTATAATTAATTGCTAACTAATAATTTATTAACACAAAACTAATTTTATTATGGTAGAATTGATTCCCAATGGCGTTTACCTGAAAAATGGCAAGACTATCGTCAACGATGCCGCAGGAATGCCATCTGCCGATGAGGCCCGCGAAAACACTATCGCCTACAGAATTCTCCGTGCCCACGATGTGGACGGAAGCAAAGGCAAGAAGATGCGCATCAAGTTCGATGCGATGGCTTCACACGACATCACTTATGTCGGAATTATCCAGACAGCCCGCGCCAGCGGACTTGACAAGTTCCCTATCCCTTACGCGATGACCAACTGCCACAACTCTCTGTGCGCTGTCGGCGGTACCATCAACGAGGACGACCATATCTTCGGTCTCTCCGCCGCGAAGAAGTACGGTGGTATCTATGTTCCTGCCAACCAGGCTGTCATTCATCAATATGTCCGCGAGGCTCTCGCCGGTTGCGGCCGCATGATCCTCGGTTCAGACAGCCACACCCGCTACGGCTCGCTCGGCTGCATGGGTGTCGGCGAAGGTGGCGGTGAGCTTGTGAAGCAGCTCCTCCACAACACTTGGGACATCAACGCTTCTGAGGTTGTGCTGGTTTGGCTCGAAGGCAAGCCTAAGAAGGGTGTCGGCCCTCACGATGTGGCCATCTCCCTCGTCAAGGCCGTGTTCGAGAACGGTTTCGTGAAGAACAAGGTGCTTGAGTTCGCCGGCCCTGGCGTGGCTTCCCTCCCTACCGATTTCCGTAACGGAATCGACGTGATGACCACCGAGACCACCTGCCTCAGCTCGATCTGGGTTACCGACGAGAAGGTTGAGGAGTATTACAGGATGCACGAGCGTCCTGAGGCTTACAAAGAGCTCCAGCCGGGCGAGATCGCTTACTACGACGCGATGATCCGCATCGATCTCTCCAAGCAGGAGTCAATGATCGCCCTTCCGTTCCACCCATCCAACGCCTACACGATCCACGAGTTCCAGGCTGACCCTGAGGGAATCCTGAAGAAAGTGGAGGAGGATGCCAAGAAGCGTTTCGGCGACAAGATCACCATCGATCTTGAGAGCAAGGTGAAGGACGGCAAGGCGTTCGCCGACCAGGCCATCATCGCCGGCTGCTCCGGTGGTACCTACGACAACCTCAGCGAGGCCGCCGCGATCATGAAGGGCAAGACCATCGGCAACGACTACTTCACGATGTCCGCCTACCCTCAGTCAACCCCTGTCTATCTCGCGACCACCCGCAATCACATCGCCGAGGAGTTGCTTGAGGCCGGTGTTGTGATCAAGCCGGCGTTCTGCGGCCCTTGCTTCGGAGCCGGTGACGTTCCTGCCAACAACGGACTCTCGATCCGTCATACCACCCGCAACTTCCCTAACCGCGAGGGCTCGAAGCCTGGACAGGGACAGATCTCCCTTGTCTGCCTGATGGACGCGCGCTCTATCGCCGCCACGGCCGCCAACGGTGGAGTCATCACGGCAGCCACTGACATCCAGTACGAAGACACGCACAAGCCATATTCATTCGACGACCGCATCTACAAGAGCCGCATCTACTACGGATTCGGCAAGGCCGACCCTACCGTCGAGCTCCGCTACGGACCGAACATCAAGGACTGGCCTAAGATGTACCCGATGCAGGATAACATGCTCCTCGAACTCGCCGCTGTCATCCACGACCCTGTCACCACGACCGACGAGCTCATCCCTTCGGGCGAGACTTCCAGCTACCGTTCCAACCCGCTGAAACTCTCCGAGTTCGCTCTCTCACGCCGTGTTCCTGAATATGTCGGGATCAGCAAGCGCATCCAGGCGGAGGATCTTGAGCGCCGCGCCGGCAAGGCTCCGCAGCACGTTCTCGACGCCCTCGCCAAGGTGGGCGCCAAACCGGAGGACACCTCGTTCGGCTCATGCGTGTTCGCCAACAAGCCTGGCGACGGCTCAGCCCGCGAGCAGGCCGCTTCCTGCCAGAAGGTGCTCGGCGGCGACGCCAACATCTGCTATGAATATGCCACCAAGCGTTACCGCAGCAACTGCATCAACTGGGGCATCGTTCCTTTCACCATCTCAAAGGAAACTCCTTTTGAATATGTAGCCGGCGATTTCGTCTATGTTCCCGGCATCCGTGAGGCCATCCTTTCGGGCAAGGAGGAGATTGACGCCAAGGTGATCAGCGCCGAAGGTGTGAAGGACATTCATCTCTACTTCCAGAATCTGACCGCTGACGAGAGGGAGATTCTCGCCGACGGTTGCCTGATGAACTTCTACGCCGCCCAGAAGAGCAAATAATCATAATCGCGCACTTTAGGCTTGCGTCCATTTTAGGGGCTTGCAAGCCTGAGGTGCCCAGGTAATCATATTCGTAAAACACTTTAATTTTTAATATTCAGTTATGAAAAAAATTCAGATGGTCACTCCTCTCGTAGAGATGGATGGTGATGAAATGACAAGGATCCTGTGGAAGATGATTAAGGATGAGCTTATCATTCCATTTGTTGATCTGAAGACAGAATACTATGACCTCGGCCTCGTTCATCGTGACGAGACCGGCGATCAGGTGACAATCGACTCCGCCAACGCCACCAAGAAGTACGGTGTTGCCGTGAAGTGCGCCACCATCACTCCTAACGCCAAGCGTATGACCGAGTACAACCTGCATCAGATGTGGAAGAGCCCGAACGGAACGATCCGTTCGATGCTGGACGGAACGGTGTTCCGCACACCTATCACCATCCCTTCCATCTCTCCTGCCGTGAAGTTCTGGAAGAAGCCTATCACCATAGCCCGTCACGCCTACGGTGATGTTTACAAGAGTGTTGACATCCGCGTTGAGGAGCCGGGAGTCGCCAAGCTCGTCTTCGAAGGCGAGAGCGGCAAGAGGGAAGAGCAGATTGTGCACACCTTCAAGGGTCCCGGCGTTCTCCAGGGAATGCACAACACCGACGCTTCCATCCGTTCTTTCGCCCACGCTTGCTTCAAGTACGCCCTTGACCTCAAGCAGAGCATCTGGTTCGCCACCAAGGACACCATCGCCAAGAAGTACGACGGACGTTTCCGTGAGATCTTCGAGGAGGTGTTCGCAGAGTACAAGGACGCTTTCGAGGCCGCCGGCATCGAGTACTTCTACACCCTTATTGATGACGCGGTCGCACGTGTGATGCGCAGCGAGGGCGGATTCATCTGGGCCTGCAAGAACTACGACGGTGACGTGATGAGCGACATGGTCTCCACGGCCTTCGGTTCCCTTGCCATGATGACCTCTGTTCTTGTCAGCCCTGACGGCAAGTACGAGTACGAGGCCGCCCACGGCACCGTGACCCGTCACTACTACAAGCACCTCCAGGGCGAGGAGACCTCCACGAACCCGATCGCGACGATCTTCGCGTGGAGCGGCGCGTTCCGCAAGAGAGGCGAGATGGACAACATTCCTGAGCTTGTCAACTATGCCGACCAGCTTGAGGCCGCCTGCTTCGACACCCTCAACGCCGGCATCGTGACCAAGGATCTCGCCAACCTCATGGAAGGCGTGACCCCTCAGGTAAAGAACTCCGCCGACTTCATCGCCGCCATCCGCGAGCGTCTCGAAAAGCGTCTCGCGTAAGGCTGCCCCCGTTCAGTCGCCGGTCTTTAGGCCGCTGAGCCGGTCACAGGATTGGTTGTTGGGCAGACTTTAGGACTGGTCGCCGAGCCTGTCGAAGCGACCAACCACCCACGAACTGATTAACGTCACGAGTATAGTGGCGGCAGCAAAAAAGAATTTCCAAATTTTGCACGTTACCAAAATTTGGAAATTCTTTTTTGCTGCCTTGTTCCGCCGTTTCTTTACGCTGCACTTACCCTACCCCCCCCCCTACACACACCACCTGAGTTCGAGATCCTGAGTACTGTTGACTCGGACTCTGGGACACGTGGTTGCATCATTCCAGAACAGAACGATGTACAGTCACTCATCAATTCTAATCCGTCCATAAAGAAGATTTTGTTCAATGGCGGAAAGGCTTACAGGAAGGCTTTGGATTATGGTTGTTTGAATGTGGAGATGCCAAGTACTAGTTCGGCAAACACTCATCTTACTCAAGAAGAGCTGTTTTCTATATGGGTTAAGGAAATCAAAGAAAAGTGATGCGCAAAGACCCCGATGAGACATATTCATTGAAAGAGAAGTTGGCGGTGACGGCGGTGCTGCTTCTGCCGGTGGCGTTGGCGGTGGTGGCGATGATTGGGGAGAAGCGGCATCTGAGGGAGGTGGAAGCGATGAAGAGTAGGCCGGTGCGGTACTATGAATATGCCATCCGGCCGGTGGATACGGTTCTGAACCATCCGGTAGGTCTGCGGGGAAGGTCGTTGTTTGATGGTGGTGGACGGGGAGATGGTGTGGTGCTGAATTCCGGCGGAAGGAGCATTGTAACCGGCCTTTCCTCGGAGGAGATTCTGGAGCAACTCAACCTTGACTATCAGGATGTCTATGACTATTACGGCGGCGCCGAGGAACTTTGGTGAATAGGAATGATGGCGGGATATTCTTTTTAGCTGTCTCCTGTCTTGCCGGAAAACCGTTGGTACGCCAGAGGGCTCTATCCTGTACCGGTCGTGGGTTTAAGTCCCTTTGGTACGCCAGACAACTGTTTTACGTACAGGGAGCCTGTTTGCCTGCTATTTTTGAACTATGCTTTGGAGGGAATATTCCCAGAGATTCGTCCGCTCAGAATCGTTCTCATATCCTTTGGGGTATCGCCCTTCCGGACATTCAGGATAGATCTTCTTTATGAACAGGATGCAGTACTTTCTGTTTGAGTACTCTGAGTTACAAGGAATCACCATGCTCCTGAGATTCATTGAAGTGTAAACATCGATTCTTTTTTCTTCTCCGGAAATCATGAATTTTTTGGAGATGAAAGTAGGTGCCTTGACTCCTTCCTCTTTGAAATGGATGAACAATTTACATTCTCCGGTTCCTTCTATGTGATATTCCAGAACCTCGCTTTCCAGATTCTTCCCGTCATACGCTTTCATTTCACCGGACGGGAAGGTGATCTGCACTCTGATGTCAGTGACCGTCTTGACGTTATTCTCACATTTGATGGTGACCGGCACCTGTGCGCCTGACTCCAATGGCCTTATAATAAACAATAAAGCAAATCCGATTGTAAGTAGCAGCTTTCTTAACATATTTCTTGTTTTTTGTCTAGTTAGCGGAGTCTGAAGGTATCTATTTCAATATTGCTTTTTGTCAATGGTAGTTTATAATTATAAACATACCTTTTAGTGTTGTTGTCAAAGAAGATGTTCTCTGAAATACGAATCTTATTTTCAGGAACCATCTCTGTTATGGAGGGTGTGCAACTAATTAGTGCATAAATAAATAGAACTAATACAGGATAGATTTTCATAATGCGTTAAAAGTTTTAAAACGTTCCGAATATAATGATAATTTGCAAGAGATACAAATTATGAAATAGTCACAAACAATATTCATTACGCTGACGGTTTTGCTTAGTGTCGTTCCGGCGTTTGCCCTACCAGCGGCTGGAACCCGGACCCAGGCCACGGCGGCGTTTTCGGTACCGGCTTCTGAGGTCGGGGACGCAGCCTCTTATTACGTGTGAGTTGCGCAATTAGCGCGACTATTTTCTATAGAGGGCGAAGAGTGCGGAGCCGGAGCCAGACATCGAGGCATAGACCGCTCCGGAGTCATAGAGGGATTGCTTGATGGCGGCAAGTTCCGGATGCGCCTTGAAGACAGTGGCCTCAAAGTCGTTGACAAGATTGTCTTTCCATTCCGTGACCGGCACCGCAAGCACTGTTTTCAAATCTGAGAGTCCTGTTGGGCTGGGGCCACTCATCATTCGCTTTCCGGGAAGGTCTTGGTATTCCTCTGACGATTCTGTCATGCTTTGGTCGATGAGTCTGCGATGATCTGAATTTTCCGAAGTGTCGAAGCACCCGGGCTTCAAACTTTCCCGAGGCACTATTCCTTTATAAGCCTCCGCTGTGGAGACCACAATTCCCTCCGGAATCAGAACCTTGATCTCGTACTCGGACAGGTCAATGTCGTAAGGCTCAAGGATTTCCCCTCGCCCAGACCCGATCATAGGGCGATTGAAAACAAAGAAAGCGCAATCGCTGCCAAGTTTCGCGGCATATTCAGAAAGCCTTTGCTCGGAAAGGTTCAGGCCGCAAAGCTCGTTCAGCGCTTTGAGAGTGAAAGCCGCGTCCGCCGATCCGCCGCCAAGCCCGGCACCTACCGCTGCCTTCTTTTCCAGGAATATCTTGACCGGCGGCAGGTCAAAATCTTGTGCCAGAATGTTGTACGCCTTTGCGCACAGATCCTTGAGCGGATTCCAGTCAACACCCTCCTCCCGCGCGATTGTGATCATCAGCTTCCCGTCCTCGGATATTCCTTGCACTAATCTTCCATCCTCTGATGCGGTTACATTTCCCGAGAGAGTCGTTTCTTTTCCGTCTTCTTTGGCTGATTCGTTGAGCCTAGTTGGTTCGACAGGCTCACCAACCGATGCTTCTTGCCGGTCGCTGAGCCTGCCGGTCACTGAGCCTGTCGAAGCGTCAAAGCGTCCGTCCGGGGCTCCATACTTCGCGAACAACGCCGCCGAGCTCCGGCTGTAGTCCTCTCCCGTAATGATCTCAATAGTGTCCCCGAAATCAAAGCACGGCACAAACAGCGTCTCGATGTCGTGAAACCCATCGGCACGTTTCCGCAGGACACTCAGTCCCAGATTCAGCTTGACATTCGTCTTGACAATCATATTTATCCAAATTTGCGGTCGTGGCGTTCAACTCTTTGAAAATCAGTCTAATCCTTGGCAGCCTTCGGTTGGAATCACCTTAAGGAGAAGGCTTATTGCGCTGTGTTATAACCACTTATGCGCCACGCTCTTACAGTCCCCTGATTGCGTTCTCGACAAGTTCAGCGACGGCGGTCCTGGCTGGAGTGCCGTCTGTGGAGTCTTCCGGGATGTTTTCCAGTACCGGGGCCACGAACGAGATCATCTGCAGCACCTTGGCCTCTTCCTCAGGAATGCCACGGGAGCGCATATAGAACTGCTCGTCTTCGTTCAGTTTCCCGACCGTGGCGCCGTGCGAGCACTTCACATCATCGGCATAGATCTCCAACCGTGGCTTTGTGTTGATCCTGGCCGAGTCGGAAAGCAAGATGTTGTGGTTCTCCTGGAACGCCTCGGTTCTCTGCGCCTCGGGCGCGATCACAATCTTGCCGAAGAATCCGCACTTGGCCTCCCCGGTAGCCAACCCGTTGAATGTCTGCCGGGAACGGCAGTCTCCAGTACGGTGATGCATCGTGATGTCGAACGTCACCTCATCGTGGCCGGAGCAGAGGTATATTCCCGAAAGGCGGACTTCGGAATGCGCTCCAGTCAAGTCGATCGTCAGCGGAATCCGAGCCGACACTCCCGGCAGCACTATAACCGTCAGATCCAGCGCCGCATCCGCCCCCACCTCGATGTTGGACGGAATCTCGGTCACTTTGGTGGTTGGTGAGCCTGTCGAACCAACCGTCGCTTCGACACGCTCAGTGACCTCGGCTCCTGCGGCGACATCATCGGCGGAAAGCACAAAGACTTTACGAATATGCTCCCCGTCAGCGACTTTCATTCCCGGTACGATGGGTGTGGGAATATAATTGCCGTGGTCTATGTTTTTAGAACTGTTCAAAGCCATCCTTTTCAATCTTGTCAATCAGTTCGTAACCACCGGTGGCCACGATACGGCCGTCCTTCAAGACGTGCACGACATCCGGCCTTACATATTCAAGAAGCTTCTGGTAGTGGGTGATGACGATCGCCGACTTTTCCGGAGTGTGCAGCGCGTTCACTCCGTCGGCCACAATCTTGAGCGCATCCACGTCCAGGCCGCTGTCCGTCTCGTCGAGGATAGCGAGGGTCGGATCGAGCATCGCCATCTGGAAGATCTCGTTCCGCTTCTTCTCTCCACCGGAGAATCCGACGTTTACCTCACGCTTGGCGAACTCCGGCTTCATCTGCACGAAGGCCATCTTCTGCTTCATAAGCTTCAGGAAATCACCGGCTTTCATCGGCTCTTTCCCCTGAGCCTTGAGCTTGGAGTTGATCGCCGTCTTCATAAAGTTCGTGATGGAGACTCCCGGAATCTCGATCGGATACTGGAAGGACATAAACAGTCCGGCCCAGGCCCTTTCCTCCGGCTTCATCGCCAGCAAATCCTTGCCATCGAACTTGATTGATCCGGCCGTCACCTCGTAGTTCGGCTTGCCGGTCAGGACAGAGGACAGGGTACTTTTCCCGGCCCCGTTCGGACCCATCACGGCGTGAATCTCACCGCGGCGGATCTCAAGGTCGATTCCCTTCAGAATCTCCTTGTCTCCGACACTTGCGTGCAGATCTTTTATCTTCAGTAATATGTCTGTCATATTCATCGTATTATGTCGTGGGCCTAAGCCCCTATTTATCAATTAATTGTTTTGTTGTCTTTAGTTGGATGTCACTAAAGGATAACGCATAAAATATTCATCTTTAATATGTTATCCACCACTGCTATCAGCGTCTTTGGTAGTTGAGCTTGTGGCTTGACAGAAGTCACGAACCATCGAAGCGCCTAAGTTGTCCTGTGCGTCTGGTCACTTCGACAGGCTCTGTGACCATAGGTGTTGGCCTGGTGACCGTAAATTCGGGTTACCGGTTGGTGAGCCTGCCGGACCGCTGCGGCAAGGAATCTACCTCTCCTCTTTGTACAGCCGGTACCAGGTCCACAGGGACCAGATGCCGTTGAGCAGATACAGGGCGCTGACGATCGGCATGAACACGAGGCCGGCGCTGAGGTAGAGGGTGATGTTCGTGATGTTCACCACCAGCCACACGATCCAGCAGTCCCACTTCTTTTGGGCGGAAAGGAACTGCGCCAACAGCGTCAGCATCAGGCCGTACGAGTCAAGCCACGGGGTTGGATCAGGTGTGAATATGTCCGTGAACCAGGCCGTGCCCAATTTGCTGAGCACGAATCCCCAGGCGGCTCCGGCAAAGGCCACGACCGTGAGAGCAGTGCACCAATCCCGCATCGACAGATGTGTCACCTTCAAGGCCGAAGCGTCTTTCGAACTCTGTTCCTCCGGCCTGGGATGTGTCCACCTCCAATGCCCGAAGGCATTGATTCCAAACGCTATCGGCTGGAGAAGCATCGCCGAGTAGAGGTGCCGCTGCCAGAACAGCGTAAACAGCAGGATGTTGTACAGGTAGCCGACCCAGAAGTTGTACTTGCTGTTGCGTCCGGCCATCACCACGCAGGTAAGTCCCGCGATGACTCCGATCAGCTCCAGAAAGCTCACTCCCGTTCCGCCAAGCGTGAACGCAATGTTTTCTATATCAAAGAACTTCATAAATGTTCAAGTCACCGCAAACCGGCAATCGTTTGCTGAAGAATTATTAAGGTGATTGCCCACCTGTTCAGGCACTTCCGGAATATTCAGAAATGCTTGTGAATATATTCATTAACCCACCGAACCTTCGAGGGAGACCTGAAGCAGTTTGGTGGCTTCTACGGCGAACTCCATCGGGAGGCGGGAAAGCACCTCGTGGGCATAGCCGTTGACGATCAGGCCGACTGCATCCTCCGGCCCGAGCCCCCTCTGGTTGCAGTAGAACAGCTGCTCGTCGCTGATCTTCGAGGTCGTCGCCTCGTGTTCCACGATCGCGGTCGGGTTGGCGCTTTGGATGTCCGGGAACGTGTGCGCCCCGCACTGCGAGCCGATCAGCAGGCTGTCGCACTGCGAGTAGTTGCGCGCTCCGGCCGCTCCGGCGTTCATCCGGACCAGACCACGGTAACTGTTCTGGCTGTGACCCGCTGATATTCCTTTACTTACGATCCGGCTCTTCGTGCCGCGGCCGATGTGGATCATCTTTGTTCCGGTGTCCGCCTGCTGATAGTTGTTGGTCACGGCGACCGAGTAGAATTCCGACGAGGAGTAGTCTCCCTTCAGGATCGTGGAAGGATATTTCCAAGTGATCGCCGAACCCGTCTCGACCTGCGTCCAGCTCAGATGCGAGCCGCTGCCCTTGCATATTCCCCTTTTGGTCACGAGGTTAAGGATTCCTCCGCGCCCCTGCGCATCCCCTGGGTACCAGTTCTGCACCGTTGAATATTTCACGTCGGCGTCTTTCTCGACCACGATCTCCACCACCGCCGCGTGAAGCTGGTTCTCGTCACGCATCGGAGCCGTGCAGCCCTCCATGTAGCTCAGTTGAGACCCTTCGTCCGCCACGATGAGCGTCCTCTCGAACTGGCCTGTGCCGGCGGCGTTGATCCTGAAGTAGCTTGAAAGCTCCATCGGGCACCTGACCCCTTTGGGAATATAGCAGAAACTGCCGTCGCTGAAGACCGCCGAGTTGAGTGCCGCAAAGAAATTGTCCCCTACCGGAACCACCGAGGCGAGATATTTCCGCACCAGATCCGGATGCTCCTTGACGGCCTCCGAGAAGCTGCAGAATATGATTCCTTTCTCAGCCAGCGATGCCCTGAATGTTGTGGCCACGGAGACCGAATCGAAGACCGCGTCCACGGCCACGACTCCGGCGAGAGCCTCACGCTCCCTTACCGGGATGCCAAGTTTCTCGAACGTCTCCTCCAGCTTCGGGTCGATCTCCTTCGGGCGTTCCGAATTCTTTTTTGGGGCTGCGTAGTAGATAATGTCTTGAAAATCAATTACGGGCATGTCCAGATGCCCCCACTCGGGCATCTCCATTTTCTGCCACTTCCGGAAAGCGCCCAGCCGGAACTCCAGCATCCATTCCGGCTCTTCCTTGAGCCGTGAGATGGTACGGATGATGTCCTCGTTCAGTCCCTTGGGAATAAAGTCCTGGCCGACATCGGTGACGAAGCCCTCCTTGTACTCCTGTCTGGTGACCTCCTGAATTATCTTGTCTTCTTCCTTAATGTCCATTCCAATAAGTAGTTTCACCCTCATAATCCGCCGTGTTTGAACACAAAACGGCCTTTTGAGGATATTACTACAAAGATAGCATATTTTATTCCACAAGAAAAGTGTATTTTTGCAAGGACGGACTTATTAATTTTTGAATATACAATGAACGCATTCGGACGTAATTTCAGGGTGGAGATCTTCGGGGAGTCGCACGGGACGGCGATTGGTGTGGTCGTGGATGGTGTCATGCCGGGGATAGAGCTTGGTGTAGAGGACTTCATGCCGGACATTCTCCGACGCAAGAGTGGGGCGAATGGCACCACGCCACGCATCGAGGCGGACGAGCCGGAGATTCTGAGCGGAGTGTTAGAGGGGCACACGACAGGAGCACCGATCGCAGTCATATTCAAGAACAACAACACTCGGTCTTCTGACTATGAGGCTCTTAAGGCTGTGCCGCGTCCAGGGCACGCCGACTATGTCGCTTCCGTCAAGTGGAACGGCTTCAATGACCCTCGTGGAGGTGGGCATTTTTCGGGCAGGATAACCCTTCCGCTGGTCGCCGCCGGAGTCATCGCAAAGAAAATGTGTCAGGGGCTCAGCTTTGAGGCCGGTTTGATAGAGATCGGAGGAGAGACGGACAAGTCCAAGTGGGGCGATCTTCTGGACAAAACCTCCAGAGAAGGCGATTCGCTTGGCGGCATTGTCGAGTGCCGGGTCTCCGGAGTTCCTGCCGGTCTTGGAGAACCGTTCTTCGATTCGGTCGAGTCCCTGATTTCGCATGCTGTGTTCTCCATCCCTGGAGTCCGTGGCATAGAGTTCGGTGACGGTTTCGCATCCGCCCGGATGAAAGGCTCGGAACATAATGACTCTCTTGAGCTTAAAGAAGGTTCTGTGACCACCGTGAAGAACGGTTCCGGCGGAGTCAACGGCGGCATCACGAACGGCTCTCCGGTAGTATTTCGTGTAGCCTTCAAGCCGACCTCCAGCATCACCAAATCCCAGACCACCCTCAACATCAAGACCGGCGAGCAAACCACCCTCAACGTTCCGGGCCGTCACGATGTCTGTTTCGCCCTCCGCACCCCCGTCATCGTCGAGGCTGTCGCCGCCATCGTTCTCGCCGACCTAAAAGGCCGTGGCATCTAACTCCTTGATAATGAATAAAAACAAAGATGTCCTGGTGCTGGATTCCGCACCAGGACATCTTTGTTTCGCTTGAAAATCAGCCACTTACCTGCCACGCTGACGGCCAACGGTAGTTGTCCGGTAAAAGCCATATTGGCCGGACAAAGTTTATGATTTTCACATTTTGTCCGGCCAGACCACAATCCACCGGACAGATGCAGATGATTCGTACCATTGTTCCAGACGTACTAACGCTCAATGAGGCGGTAGGTGCCAGGGAAGGCGGGGAAGGACTTGGCTACGCAGGAGGTGTCATCGATGAGGATCGGGGAGTCGGCGCACCAGGAGGCTACGGTGAGGGCCATCGCCATACGGTGGTCGTGCGAGGAGGTATATTCACCGCCCTTGAGGAGGTGACCGTTCAGGAGGCGGCTCTCGACTGATTCCCCGTCGATGGAGAGGGTGTCGCCGGCGGCGGAGGCCTCCACGCCCATCTGGGTGAGCATATTCAGAATCGCCGCGCCGCGGTCGCTTTCCTTGCTTGCCAACCTCTTGAATCCTTGAATATTACAGCGTCCGTGGCAGAAGGCGGCGAGGATGGAGACGATCGGAAACAGGTCCGGACAGTTGTTGAGGTCGGTGTCGAAGGCGCGGAGCGGGGCTTTCTGGGCGGTGATGAGGCCGCGGTGGCCTTGCGGGGCATTGGCCTCCGGAGCGTCTTCATTGTCTGAAGTTTTGTTGGAGGCAGCATCGGTCGCTTCATTTCTGGAAGAGCCGTCGTTTGTGATTCCGTCCTGCGGCTCATCCTCAATCTGCGAAAGGCTGGCTCCGGCCTCCATCAGGATGTCCATGATCGAGATGTCGGCCTGAAGGGAGGTTGTGTCGAGACCGGTCAGTTTCACGTCTCCGAACAGCGCTCCGGCCACCAGAAAGTTGGCGGCGGCGCTCCAGTCGCCCTCGATGTCGAAAGCGGCAGGGGAATATTTCTGCCCGCCCTTGATCTTGAATGTGATGCCGGTGCAGAGACTCCAGTCCTGAGTCTCAAGAAAATCCTCTCCACCCTCCATCTCGGAGCCGATCTTGATACCGAAACGGCGAAGCACGTCCGCTGTGATGAACATATACGGAATGCTCTTGGGGTCATGAATATGCAGGGTCGAGTCTCCCGGAAGAAGAGGCAGAGCCATCAGCAGACCGGAGATCAGCTGCGAGCCGCCTTTGCCGGAGATGCTGGTTTTGCCAGGGAGCAGAGGACCTTGGACGGTCAACGGCACGTGGACTTCGGGTGCAGGGTTGAGAGGCCTCAGGACCGTTCCAAAACCGGCCATGATTTCGGATGCGCCTTTCAGCGGTCTGGTCGGGAGGGTGCCGATGCCGTCAATTTCGATTTGTTTACCGTTGCCGAGAGCGGCGGTGAGAGGGATCATCAGGCGGGTCAGGAGGCCGGATTCGCCGACGTTGATCTTTTCGGGGATATTCGCTGACGAGCCTATGCCTTCTATGATTAGGGTGCTTCCGGTCGCTGAGCCTGTGGTTCGGCAGAGCTCACCAACCATCGGAGCGACCGGATCGGTTGGTCGCTGGGCCTGTCGAAGCGCACCAACTTGCAAAGAACTGCCCTCACTCTCTATCCGAACCTTGGCCCCGAGCGCCTTGGCGACCTCTATCGCCGCCTCGTTGTCCCCGCACAGAGAGTAGCCGCCGAGCCGTGATTCTCCTTCCGCCAATGCCGCGGCGATGATCGCGCGTTGGGCGAAACTCTTTGAGGCCGGCATATTCAGAGGACTGTTGCAGTGAAGAGGCTTCCTGTCTCCATAGACAGCCGTAAGCATCTCCGAATAACACCATTGACCGGGTGCCGCGGCCTCGTTCTCGTTCAGGGCGGCATAGGTGAACGGGCTGCCTAACTTCAAGCAATCCAAGCGACTGACCTTGCCGATCTCTCCCATCGAGAACGCAACCAATTCCACAGGTCGCTGTGTTTCGGCCGCTGAGTTTGTCGAAGCGATCGATGAATAAAGCGCAAGCACCCTTGCTACATCCTCTCCCGATTTCGCCATAGCCGCGATTTTCACAATCTCCCCGCCGAACTTCCTGCATTTCTCCACTGTGTTCCGCAGCACATCATCTGACGGTGTCCCGGCAAAGAAATGACTCGAACGGATCATCGTGGTGCCATATTCAGTGCAAGCCCTCCGGAGCCTTTTGCCGATCTCTTTCGGAGCTTCGATCTCCAGATCCAGAAACGCGGCACCGGCCTCGACCGCGGCCGTGAGTTTCTCCTCGGCCTCTTCCCAAGTCCCGTTGCCGTCATCAACGACCCGGCAGGTGGCCACGAGCGGAGTGTCCGAGGATGAGAACAGGTACTCGATCTCCTCGATACTCAGCGGACATCTGTCCAATCTGATTTCGGCCATCTGAATCCGTGGCTCGCTGCTTTCCAGCAGGTTCATTATCTCTTCCAGGGTTCGGTTCTGGATTGTTGTGCAGATCATAAACTGAATATATTCAATTACTTGTTAATGATTGCGAGTCTCGATGCGCCGCTCGTCTCTGAAATGGGCGGTGTCGCTGTCTGAAACGCCGTGACTTTACTCATCCTTCAATGCGCTTACCGCCTCTTCGACCCGAAGTTCCCGTGTCTCAACGTGCCCTATGCCCAGCGGCAGCACGAAATGAACAAACGCTCCATCCGCCTTTTTGTCTTTCTTCATCGCATCGGCCAGAGTGTCAATGCTGTACGGACACTCGACCGGCAAGCCACAGGCTGTGAAATCCGCTTCCAGACGCTCGGAAAGACCATCCGTCAGCCCCAAAGACTCGGCCAACCGCGCTGCCAGGATGATGCCCATGGAGACTGCCTGCCCGTGCGGGATCGCCTCGGAGGAATTCTTCTCGATGGCGTGCGCGAAAGTGTGTCCCAGATTGAGCAGGCGGCGCTCCCCGCGCTCGTTCGGATCCCTCCCCGCAATGCCAGCCTTGACCTTCGCCGCAGCGGCGATCAACTCTCGGAATGTTTCTGAATATTCCAGGACAGCCGCCTCGGCAGCCCCTTCCGACGCACGATCGTGAATATTCATAAGCATATTCACCGCCCTTTCATATTCACCGTCTTCATTGTTGATTATGAAGGTTTTGAGCAGTTCGGCCGCACCCGACAGAATCTGCGGGTAAGGCAGCGTCTCCAGCGGTTCCGGACAGATGAATGTCATTTCCGGCTGGCGGATCACCCCGATGATGTTCTTGTAGGAGTCGAGGTTCACGCCGTTCTTTCCGCCGATAGCGGCATCCACCTGTGAGAGCAGGGTGGTCGGGATGAATCCGAACCTCACACCACGTTTGTAAACGGAAGCCGCGAACCCGACCAGATCAGTTGTGATTCCGCCGCCGACACCCAGCACAAACGCCTCTCTGTCAGCTCCTTTTTCCAGCAGCCACTCCTCGATTTCCAGCACGGTGGCGAGCGTCTTCCTCTCCTCCGTGGCCTCGATCGGGAATATCCCTTGAGCCGGAACGCCAAGCCTTTCCACGATGCCGCCTACGTTGCGGTCGTGGATTATGAATATGTTCCCGTAGCCGCCGAGGTGCTTTCCAACCTCCCCCAGCGGGCAGTCGATGATGTTGATTCTCTCCATCCGGTTATCCTTTTACCGATTGCTTTGGCGGCACAGACTACAAGGTGTACAGATTAAGTCCCGTCTCCTCGTCGAAGTGTCTGCCAACCTTGCAGTTGTAGCGTCTGATGAACACCTCGCACGCTCCGTTGATGGTCGCTGTGAGAAGGTGTCCGCCCACAACCGTGTAGTCCGCCCGCCCGAAGTTGGCGTGAAGATGCAGATAGACCTTTCCGTCCTTCTCGGAAATATTGCCCACAAGGCTTGAGATCTCCATCTGCTCGTCGAATGTCTTGTCAACATAATGCTTCGTGACAGGGTTGAGGAACCTCAGCGTCGCGTTGTTCACCGCTCCGATTCCGCTCACCTCTCCCGCCAGAATCCCCTGCTCCTGACAAAACGCCGCGATCGCCCCCATCAGTTCCTGATGGTTGTCAATGCTGACGACAAACCTGTCGCCATCCTGCTTGAATGTGTACATCGCTCAAAATTTTTTGTGAATATACTAATTTCCCATGATATCATGAAGAATCGTGGTGGCCTTGGCCCGAAATTGCCAAAACAACGACATTATTGTCCTTTGTCGAACTTTACATATCGGCATAAATTTGCTAATTTTGTCTCTACAACCTTTGGGCAGAGAACAACGCTGCAAATCTAAGGTTAATTAAGTTTGTTTATGGCGAACAGTGATAAAATACGTGCTGGCCGGAATCGCACCCTGACTGTTTCTGAAGAAGAGATTCCAGATCTGAAGAGGATTATTACCTTCCCTGAGGAACTCTCTGGTAAATCCTCTTTTGTCGATCTGCTTATCAATGCTGACGCATTGACCGTTTTGGATAAGATTCCAGATGAGTGCGCGAGTCTGATAATCATTGATCCCCCCTACAACTTAAGCAAGACATTCAATTCCTCGAAGTTCAATGCCATATCTGATAATATGTATGAGGAATATTTACGGACATGGTTCAAAAAAGTATGTGATAAGCTAAAGCCGGATGGCTCCCTATATATGTGCGGAGACTGGAAGTGCTCCTCATCGCAACAAAAAGTCATCAGCGAAGAGTTGACTGTCATCAATAGAATAACATGGCAGCGGGAGAAAGGGCGTGGTGCGAAGACAAATTGGAAGAATGCCATGGAGGATATTTGGTTCGCTGTCAAGGACAAGGATAATTACTACTTCGATGTGGATTCGGTGAAGATGAAACGTCAGGTCATCGCTCCATATAAAGAAAACGGGAAACCAAAAGATTGGGAAGAAACGGATGAAGGCAATTTCCGAATCACTTTCCCCTCGAATTTTTGGGATGATATCAGCATTCCTTTCTGGTCAATGCCGGAGAACACTGATCACCCGACCCAAAAGCCCGAAAAACTGATAGCAAAACTAGTTCTTGCATCCTCCCGTCCTGGAGATATTGTCTTGGATCCATTTGTCGGAAGTGGAACCACATGTGTTGTGGCAAAAAAACTTGGCCGACATTATTTAGGGATCGAGATTGATGAGGAATATTGTCTTTGGGCGGCAAAACGTTTGACGCGAGCGGATAAGGATCTGGAGATCCAGGGCTATAACGGTGTTTTTTTTGGGAGCGTAACACTTTGAATCCACAAAAGAAATCCACAAGTGTCAAACACCCTCGTCCCGAAGAATATAATCAAACGCTATTCGGTTGAAATGAATGATATTGTCCATCAATTTGTTAACGATATCGTTGTTAAAGCTCCAACCGGAGTTGTTCAGTTGAATGGTAAAATGTTGAACCAGATCATGAACGATGAAGCATTTGTGAACAAGATTGATTCACAGAAGGCTACACAGTATTTGACAGATCTCTTAGCCCGGTAAGTTTATATTTTTGGAATATGAGAAAAGACATCACGAATGTTGTTTTTGATTTCGGCGGGGTGGTCGCTCCGGCGGATCTCAGTATTGTGATAAACAAGTTCAAGGCGTTGGGACTTGAGGATATAGAGAAATATCTGAACATGGTCCGCCAACAAGGGTTCTTTGGCGATTTCGAGACTGGCTTGATAGACAAGGAGGAGTTCCGGATCCGTGTCGGCAAGGAGGTCGGAAGGGAAGTGAGCATGGATGAGTGCCGCGACGCCTACATGGGATTCTTTTCGACCGTTCCGGAAAGGAATCTTGAGCTTTTCAGGAAACTGCGCGCCGAAGGCTACCGCCTTTCCCTCCTTTCCAACACCAATCCTTTCATCGTCGAATGGGCTCTGAGCAAAGAGTTTGACGGCCACGGCCACTCGCTTGATGAATATCTTGACAGCATGTACCTCAGTTATGAACTGAAGGTCATGAAGCCGGATGAACGAATATATCGCCTTATGCTTGAGTCCGAGAAGGTGGCGCCGTCCCAGGTCCTTTTCATCGATGACGGCCCCAAGAACATCGCCGCTGCCCGCCAGATCGGCATCAACGTCATCCAGGCCACCAACGGCGAAGACTGGACCGAAAACGTTCTCCGTTTCCTGGCGTAAAACCCTTTCAGTAGCTCCATTACCGGTCGCTGAGCCTGTCAACTTGGTGTCGAAGCGTACCGAGTGTCCGAAAGGTCAGAAAAAAAGAAAATTCAAAATTTTGCACGTTACCAAAATTTTGAATTTTATTTTTCTGACCCATTACAACAAGATTGGTATCTCCTGGATGAAGTCAATATATGTTAACGAACGTCAGGAAAGTGTTTTAATCAGTACAAAGATAGTGACCTGGATGAAGTCAATATATGTTAACGAACGTCAGGGGGAAAATCAAACGGCAGTTTTTGGTAACGTGCAAAAACTGCCATTTGCCTTTTTCCCCCTGTCGTCACACATTATTTCACAGCATGACCTATATTTGATATTGCCTTTTTTCGGCTGCCGCTCGATCGGACTATTTCCCCTCCACCTTCTGGATGCGGATAGCGAACCCGCCGGAGCGGGCCAGATGCATCTTCAACGTGGTCTTGGAATTGACTTTCTTCGTGGTGATGGAATATGTCTGCACCGAATCCTGCACCTTGACATCGCCGATGCCGTCGGCCTCAGGGGTGTCGGCATAGATCGTGGCGGTGTACTTGACCCCTTTCTCAAGGAAATCCAGAGGAAACTCCAGATCACGAGCGTTCTCATCGGTGACTCCACCGACGAACCAATCGCCATCCTTGCCGGCCTCCTTCACCTTGGCCTGACGGGCGATCACGATGTAGTCTCCCGGCTCTGCCAGCAAGTACCTGCTCTGTTCCCAGTCAACGGCCACATCCTTGATGAACTGGAACGCGTCCATGTGCTCCTCGTAGTGCTCGGGAACATCAGCGGCCATCTGCAGAGGCGAGTACATCGTCACATACAGGGCTAATTGCTTGCAGATTGTCGAGAACACACGCTGGTGATCCTCAGGGTTCATCTTCGACATGTCCATCTCGAATATTCCCGGAGTGTAGTCCATCGGACCGCCCTGAAGACGCGTGAACGGAAGTATGGTCACATGATGAGGCATGATCTGTCCACGGTACTCGGTACCCTTGGCGGACTCGTTGCCGATGAGGTTAGGGTAGGTCCTGCACAGACCGGTAGGGCGCACCGCCTCGTGGGCGTTGACCATGATGTGGTGGTCGGCTGCCTTCTTGACGCAAAGCATGTAGTGGTTGATCATCGACTGGCTGTAATGATGCTCGCCGTAAGGGATGATGTCGCCGACATAGCCGCTCTTCACCGCATCGTAACCATATTCATTCATAAGATCATACGCCTTGTCGATCCAGCGCTCGTAGTTCTGGGCTGAAGCGGAGGTCTCGTGGTGCATGATGAGCTTCACGCCCTTCGAGTGGGCATATTCATTGAGAGCCTTGATGTCGAAGTCAGGGTACGGGGAGATGAAGTCGAAGACGAAGTCCTTCTGCTTGCCGTACCAATCCTCCCAACCTTCGTTCCAGCCCTCGACGAGTACCGCGTCGAAGCCATGCTCTGCCGCGAAGTCGATGTAGCGGCGCACGTTCTCGTTGTTGGCTCCGTGCTTTCCGTGAGGCTTCGCCTTGGAGTAGTCTGAAACTCCGAGCTCGATGGTCGGAAAGTCATCGGTGTAGGACCATTGGGTCTTGCCGGTGATCATTTCCCACCACACTCCGATGTACTTCACCGGATGGATCCATGAGACATCCTCAAGGACACAAGGATCGTTGAGGTTGAGGATCAGTCTGGAAGCCAGCGCCTTGCGGGCGTCGTCCACAACCATGACGGTTCTCCATGGTGACCTGGCCGGAGTCTGGACGCGGCCTTTCCACCCTTCCGCGTCAGGAGTCAGCCAAGTGCTGAAAGTCATCGTCTTGTCGTCCAGGTTGAGGTTGGTGGTAGGGTAGTCAACCACAGCGGCCTCGTGGATGTTGATGTAGAGTCCGTCATCGGTCTTCATCTGAAGTGCGGTCTGCACTCCGGTTGGGGAGAACGTCTGCTGGGAGGCGTTTTCCTCCGCCTTTGTGAATGATAGTGATAGTCCGCGGATCTCGGAAAGACGGCTCACCGTGTAGTTATATTCCTGAGTGTCATAGTCTCCGGGAATCCACCATGCGGTGTGGTCGCCAGCCATAGCGAACTGGGTAAGCTCATCCTTGATGACGAAGTACTTGAGCCTTTTCTGCTCCGGAAACTCGTATCGGAACCCGAGACCGTCGTCATAGAGGCGGAAACGGATGACCATCACCGCCTTTGGACCGTTCTTGTTCACCGGACCCTGCTCAAGAGTGACAGCCAATTCGTTGTAGTGGTTGCGGATGTGGCTTTCCTCACCCCAGACTGGCTCCCATGTCTCATCGAGGGAGTCACGTTCCACCCCGGTCACCTTGAATCCGTCGTGGAGACTTTCCGGCCCGGCGTAGAACCTGCCGGACTTCTCCTCAAAAGTGCTCTTCAGGCGCTTGCCGCGAATCTCGTAGCCAAGCTCGCTCGGTAGAATCACAGCCTTGCCGCCATAGTTCAATGAATATGTCGGTGTCCCCGCGGCGGTGATGGCGAACTTGAGCTCAAGGTTGCCGTCCGGACTTTTAAGAACCTCGGCATCGGTTGGATTCTGGGCGAATCCTGAGAATGTTGTCATCACAGCGGCGGCTGCCACAATCATGACCTTGAAAAGTTTTTTACGTATCATAAGCTACTTAGCTAAACAGTTTGTCCGTCAAAGATAAGCCTTACTGGTCAGAAATCCAATTTATTACCCCTGTTTCTGATGAACTGTGCAAATGTGCTCACCGGAAGTCCATGAGCGTTGTGATTAATATTTTTGTTGTAAATTTGCAATGGAATTTCTTGAATATGAAGACTTTTGGATTACGAATATTTTCACTGGCCTTTTGCCTGTTCCTGACCGTGTGGCCACATGCGGCAAAGGACAGGGAACCGGTTGTCAAGACCGGACATTCCTTTGTGCCGTTCCCGATGGTCGGATTCGACGGGGCTAAGGGCTTTCTGTTCGGCGGGCTGATGAATGTGTACAACTTCGGGGATGGTTCGACGTATCCGAATCCCAGAAGCAGCGCATATTTCGAGGTCTCCGGCTACACCGGAGGCAGCAAGACTTTCGTGGCATCATACGATTCAGGAAGGCTTCTGCCGGAAGTCCGGATGAATCTGGCGGCCAGCTACTGTGCGGACAACGCCATGGAGTTCTTCGGTTTCGGCGGCCGGAGGACGTTCTACGATTCTTCTATGGCTGATGGATTCTACAAGTATGACAGGGCTACTCTCAACATCAAGGCGGATTTTTCCGGAAAGATTTCGGATCATTTGTCCTGGGAGGTGGGCTATCATTTCAATCAATTCAAAGTCAAGGACTATCATCCTCAGGATTCCGATCAGGAAATCTCCTTGTTCGGGCTCTACAAGGCATGGGGCATGGTTCCGTCCGAGGAGGTTTCAAAGGAATATTCATCCGCCGTCCGTGCCGGCCTTGTCTATGATTCGCGTGACTATGAGGGTGTACCTACAAAGGGAGTTCTGGCCGGGGCGCATGTCTTCGCCGCGCCTGGTTTTCTGGGCTCTTCGGAGTCTTACCTAAAGATCCATGCGACACTGAGGCATTATATTCCTATAATAAAGGAGAATCTTGTCTTTGCCTACCGCCTTGACTATCAGGAATTCCTGAGCGATGCTCCATGGTACGCCATTCCGTTTTATACCCCTGGAGGCCCGATCTACGACAACGCCGCGATAGGTGGCTACAGGACAGTCCGTGGTCTGCTGTACAACAGGGTGGCAGGCTCATCGACCGGTTTTGTGAACGCCGAGTTGCGTTGGAAGTTCGCCGGATTCGGCATTTGGGGACAGGATATTGGCTTGATGCTCAGTGGCTTCTGCGATGGAATCAGCACGTTGAGGTACTTCGATTTGACCAACCGTACCGGAGCGTTTCCGAAACTTTACGACAAATACATCGACACCTCCAGAGGCGACAACCTCCACCTCTCTTCCGGTGCTGCCTTGAAAATCATCCTCAACCGCAACTTTGTCCTGAACATTGAATATGCCCGTGCCCTTTCCGCCCAGGACGGCGCCGGGGTCATGTACTTCAACACAGGCTTCTATTTTTAGCGGACGATTATTCCTGAGCCGCCCGGAAATATTCCTGAATTTCTTCGTATGATTTGATTAACTTTGCCTCGTGATGGTCAGATTGTGCCTTCCTGATTAGGTGATGAGCCGATTTAGATTGTCATATATTAAGTAAATATTGTAACTTTATAGATAATTATAACACCTGCGGCCGCTGATTCGATTGACCGGATCCGGCCGGCCGCCGACCAAAGAAAAAGTAAAACATGAGATTAATGTATATTGCGGTTCTGGCCGTGGCGACGGTTTTCTCCGTTCCTATGTTGGCCCAGTCCAACCGGGACGATGTGTCTTCAAAGGCAGGTATCACCGCCAACAAGGTGGTTATCAATTCGTTTTCTGATCTGCAGGAATATTTCAGGTACTCTCCGGACAGGGATATCATCATCAGCGGACATCGTGGAGGAATGATGCCGGGCTATCCTGAGAACTGTGTGGAGTCCTGCGAGAAGACGCTGTCGATGATGCCGACGTTCTTCGAGGTGGATTTCAGCTTCACCAAGGACAGCGTGATGGTTCTGATGCACGATCTGACTGTGGACAGGACAACGAACGGGAAAGGCAAGGTGGAAGACTACACTTTCGAGGAGATTCAGAGACTGAACCTGGTGGACAGGGCCGGCAATGTGACCCCGTACAAGATCCCGACCCTGAAATCCATTCTGGAGTGGGGCAAGGACAAGGTGGTCTTCAACTTCGACAACAAGTACATCAACACAAAAGGCGTGAGCCCTGAAGTGAAGAAAGCCAGCCTTGACTATTACATCCGGCAGTTGAGGCCGGGAGGAGACTGGTCTATGTACCACAACATCATGCTCAGCGTCCGTTCTTTGGACGAGGCTCTTTACTATTGGAACAACAATGTCCGTGACGTGATGTTCTGCGTGGAGATCAGTTCGGAGGAGCATTTCGAGGCTTATGACAAATGCCCGATTCCGTGGGACCACATCATGGCGTATGTCCGTATGGCGGTCAACCCGGAACTTTCGGATGTGTATAGGAAACTTCACGACAGGGGAGTCATGATCATGACATCCATAACGGGATCCTCCGACAAGGTGAAGAACGCCAAGGACCGCAGGGTCGCTTACGAGCGTGAGCTTCTCGCCGAGCCGGACATCATCGAGACCGATTATCCTTCCGAGTTCATCGGCTTGCCATGGAGCAGGAAGGAGATACATGAACTTCAGGACAAGGCGATAATGAACAACCGTCCGTCAAAGCGTGGACACCGTGGCAGATAAATCAATGTATATGAAATCATCACTATACCGTGTCGCCGCCTTGGCGTTGGCGGCTTCGTTTTCAGCGTTCTTCGCGGTGTCTTCCGAGGCGCAGGTCACACTTGAGAAAATCAAAGCCGATGCCTTCGCCGGCGCTGGAATCTATCACATCTACAGAGCCGGGAATATGACCGACACCGCTGCTCCCGAAGGTTATGAGCCTTTCTACATCAGCCATATCGGTCGTCATGGCTCGCGCTACCATAGTTCGGACAAATCATTTGACGCCCTTGCGGTGATGTTCATGAAGGCGGACTCGCTTGGGATACTGACCGAGAAAGGAAAAGCCCTGTACTCGGATCTGTACAGGATAGACTCCGTTTCCGTCGGCAAGGCTGGTAAGCTGTCCGCCAGAGGCAAGAATGAGCACAAGGAGATAGCGGGCAGGATGTTCCATCGTTTCCCGTCTGTGTTCAAGTCCGGCTCCAGAAGGTATGTGGACGCGGTCTCCAGCACGGTCCAGCGTTGTCAGGAGAGCATGTTCAGCTGCACCGGTGAACTCAAGAAACTGAACAAGAAACTGAGGGTCAATGTGCACAGCGGGGATTCCTACATGTCCTACCTTCTCAGGAAACCTTCCTGGTTCAAGGAGGTGGTGAGAACTTCGGCTCCGGAGATAGACTCTTTGTCAAGGACTTGGATCGATGTCAGCGATTTCATGAATTCCATATTCAGTGACCGCAAGACGGCTGATTCCATTGTCGGCAGGGAGGACATGTTTGCCCGGGAGCTCTACACATGGGGTTCCATAGCGCCGGACATAGATCTCAATGATATATTCGTTTCCTCATATTTCACTCCTGAGGAGCTGTTTTCTTTGACGCGTCTGAATTCCTGCCGAATATATTCCGAGATGGTGAACGCGGCGGAGTCGGAAGGCAGACGCATCGCGATGGCGGATGACTTGCTGGAGGATTTCATCGTAAAGGCAAACGCTGCGGTGTCGGCCAAAAGCAATGTGGCCGCCGACCTGAGGTTCGCGCATGATGTCTCGGTGATGCCTCTCGCCGGGCTTATGGGAATCGAAGGCTGCAGCGAGATTTGGCCTTTGGAGGAGGTCTGGGAGCATTGGATGGCATCGGACTTTACCCCGATGGCCTGCAACCTCCAGATGGTGTTCTACCGCAGACCCGGCTCCAAGGATATCCTTGTGAAGTTCCTTCTGAATGAGCAGGAACGTCTTTTGAACGGAGTGGATCCTGTCTCGGGACCGTATTACCGTTGGAAGGATGTCAGGCGGCATCTTTCAGGACGGCTTGCCTATGCCCGCAAGGTGGATGCCGGTAACAGGTAAATCAAGCCGATGTGGCGATGACGGAAAAGGACTACTTGAAGATGATAGCTGAGGGTGACAAGGAAGCCTTCAGGGGCATCTTTGACAAGTATTATCCTAAAGTCCTCGCGTTCCTGCAGTCATTTCTCCAGTCTTATGATGATGCGGAGGATGTCGCACAGAGTGTGTTTGTGAGGTTGTGGTTTGTCCGCCACACGCTTGTGGATGTCACAAGGATCAGCGCCTACCTGTTCAGGATGACAACGAATATGGCCATAAATTGGTCCAAGTCCAGGAAGACGCATCTGGATCTTGCCTACGGGGATCTTCCGTATCAGCCGCTGACCGAGGAGAACCTTGACGCCGACCTTCGTTTCGCGAGGATTGTGTATGCCGTCAACCACATGCCTGACCGGCGCAGGAAAGTGTTCATGATGAGCCGTGTGGAGGGGTTGAGCAACTCGGAGATAGCCAAGCGGATGAATATTTCCAGAAAGACGGTCGAAAACCACATGAACCTGGCTTTGAAGGAGCTTAGGAAGATCATGGCGCTTGTGTCTTTTTTTGTCGTCATGCACTTGTGACCTGTTTCCTGAATATGAAAAAGAGGGATGACCCGACCAAGGCCACCCCTCTTTTATATAGTGACTATTTTTCAAGTCCTTTCTCTTTCAGTTTGCCAATGAGCTTCCTGACTTTGGCAATGATTCACCCTACTTGTTTACACCTATGTACGAAGCTTCTTTCAAAGGCACGAAAAGGTGATGCGATTCACCCTGAAAAATCCGCGCTTTTTACAATATATTGATTATCAGAACGTAAGAAAAACGGAATTTTTAGGCTGTCAAAGTCAGGAATGGCCGTCAGGACTTCTGTGAGGGATTTCCTTTCCGGTACGGTCACAACCTTCCCGGCATCCAGCACGCTCTCGTTGTAGGCGACGGTGTAGTCCGTCTGCTTCTCGATCGCGCTGAAAACATCCGCAATCTTCATTTTCCGCTCGGGAAACCTCAATGTCTGCTCCTGTCCGGAAAGATCCCAGGCGGAGAACAAAGGCAGAAGAATGCATGTGATTAATGCGAGTAAATGTTTCATAAAAACGTTATAAAAAGATAATTGGTTTCTTATTCCGGTCTGTGTGTGGTGTTGTGGACGCTGTCCACTTATCTTATGTAGATGTTGGAGTTGACTATTCTGTAGCTCATCCCCGGAGTCACCTTGCAGAGAGCGGTCATGAGTTCCTCAAGTGTCTCCCCGTGGACGAATTTGGCGGTTATGTTGTCGTTGTCGTACTTGCTGGTGGTGATATAGACTCTGACTCCATACCTCCTCTCGATTGTCTTCACGATGTTATGCAGCGACTCGGAGCGGAAGCACAGATCTCCGTCCAGCCATGCTGTGTCCTCATCCGCGTTGACTTTCGTCACCGAAGCCTGTCCGCTTTCCTTGTCCAGCGTGTATTTCTGTCCGGGAACAAGTGTGACCGGCGCGCCGCCTTCATTATTCATGGCCGAGATGCTGCCCCTGCACAGGGTCGCGCTGACCAGACGGCTGTCACTGTAGGCTGATACGTTGAATCTGGTCCCGTGCACCTTGACGTTGAGGTTTGAGGTCTTGACAACGAAAGCCCGTCCAGTGTCCCCCGTGACATCGAAGACCGCCTCACCGCTCAGGTACACCTCCCTTCCTCCTGCCCCGAACCGTTCCGGGCAGATGAGCACGGAACCAGCGTTGAGGATCACCATGCTGGAATCGGGTAAAGTGACACGCCGGATCTCGCCGTTGCTGGTTGAATATTCCGTCATATTCACCGGCATTTCCTGAATATGCGCGTAAAGGCCGCGGTTGTAGGCCTTCTTTGACACACTGGTGAACGCGAGTGTGACACAAATGACCGCAGCCGCGGCCACAGATGAATATATCGCCACTTTCCGGAAGACGTACGATCCGGATTTCCTGTGTGCTTTTTCGTTTTCCATGACAGATTCCACACTGTCAATTTTTTTCAATACTTTGGAAAAAGCGGTGCCCAGTTTTTCTTTATCCAGTTCCAATGGCTCCTGCCTTTCCCATTCGTTGAAGAGATCCTTCTTTGTCATAACCTGTCGAGTGTTGGTTGATCCATATTATAGACATGACGAGGACGCCACATCCCCTAATCCGGACCGAAGAAATTTTCGACATGGATAAATTCTTTGGCAAGTGCTTGTTTTCGATGGAAAATTCGTATATTTGCAGTCCGTTTCCTGTTCTGCGGAACAGAAACGGGGCACGGTTCCGTAGCTCAGCTGGATAGAGCAACAGATTTCTAATCTGTGGGTCTAGGGTTCGAATCCCTACGGAATCACAAAGGGCTGGATCATTCCGATCCAGCCCTTTGTGATTATATACTAATCTTGCTTCAGTTGGCCTTGGCGTTCTTGTGGCCGAACCATTCAAGGGCGACGACGAGGAGGGCGCCGATGAGCATCCAGATGAGGGCGGAGAAGATTTGCGGATTGATGAGCGTGGAGAGATCCGTGCCTATGTCAACAAGTGCCTCGACGCCAATCCGGGCCTCTTCGGCGGTCTGCCCTTCACGCATCCATTGGGCCATCATCACGCTGAACTTGTCGCTCCATGGCCAGACCTTGACAAGGGACCCAAGCGTGAAACCGATCAGAGTGATCAACGTGGGCCTCTCGTAATGCGCTATCAGCCAGTGCAGGAACTTCGAGAACGCGGCGATTCCAAGTACGCAGCCGACTCCGAACAGAATGAGGACCGGCCAGTTAAGCTCGCTGATCGCTGACATAATATATTCATACTTACCAAAAAGCACGAGAATGAAGCTGCCGGAGATGCCCGGAAGAATCATCGTGCAGATCGCGATCGCTCCGCATATCATGATGAACCAACCAGCGTCTGTCGTCTGGGTAGGGGAGAGCAGGCAGATCATAGCCCCGAGGAAGACGCCGAAGACCAGCCAAAGCCCGTCGGCGACCTTCCAGCCCTTGATGTCGTAGAGCATGTAGGCACCGGACACCACGATCAGGCCGAAGAAGAACGCCCAGGTCTGGATCGGATGGTAGGCAAGCACATATTCCATCAGCTTGGCGAGCGAGAAGACACTTACGATCACTCCGACTCCCAACCAAAACAGGAACGTTCCATGAATATTCTTCCAGAACTCCTTGATCCGGCCTTTGAGCAGCAGTTTCCATGATGCTACGGAAAGAATGGCGTTGAGAGCCTCGATGAGTTCATTGAATATTCCCGTGAGCAGGGCGATAGTGCCTCCGGACACGCCAGGAATGACATTTGCCGCTCCCATCGCGAAACCTTTCAGGGCGACAGCGGCGTTTTTGATGATATTTGACATAGAATTATTGAATCTTTGTGAGATAGCCTTTGATGGCAGTGAAGCAATCCAGCTGGCTGACCTCCTTGCCGGCAGGGTCGCTGATGACAAGGTCGAACAGGTTGCCGTCCATCTGGGCGCGTCCTATCTTGAAACGGGCCTTGGAGGTGCGGGCCATATATTCAATGGCGAAGTCAGGATTCTTGATAAGCGAGATGAAAAGGTCTGGAGCCTGTTCCTCCAGCACGTTCAGTTTGTAGCGGGAAGGTCTTCCGATCCAATCCAGGTCCTTTTTGGTGATGGTGGTCTGGATGCTGGTGATCAGCCTGTCCTCGCTGCCTATCTTTCTGAAATCCTGGAAGAAGACGCTACCCTTGATGTTGTGGGACCTGAAAAAAGTCATTATAGCGGTCTTGCAAGTGTCGAAAGACTGCTCCTCCACATCGATGATGGCCACGTATGAACGGATTTTCCCCAGCGGAAGAATTTCTGTGGGAACTGTGCTGGAATGCTTGCGCAGACTTCTCTTTCTGAAAAACGTCTTTATGAAATCAAACATAATCTACTGGTTTACAGAGGCTATCAACTCTCGTATCTCACGCTTCGCATCCTTCCATCTCGGGACATCGATCTTGGTGCCGATAACCTCGACGACCTTCGCAGCAATTATCGAGCCGACCTCGCCGCAGACCTTCAAAGGCATTCCCAGAGAGTGCGCGTAGAGGAATCCGGCGGCGTAGGTGTCTCCCGCTCCCGTCGCGTCGACCGTGGCGGCTGGCCAGGCCTCAATGTAATGATATTCATCGCCCTGCTTGACCATCGATCCGTCCTTGCCGACCTTCACGACAGCGATTTCGCACTGGCTTGCGAGCGTGTCCAGAGCATCGCGTGGCTCCTGCTTCGTGAACGCCCTCGCCTCGCTCTCATTGGCGAACACGATGTCCACATAACGGTCCACCAGATTGTGGAAGAAAGCCTCGTTGGACTCAACTACATTGTATGAAGCCATGTCGATCGAGATCTTGCATCCAGCCTCCTTGGCCATCTGCACTGCCTTGCGGATAAGATCCTGATTCTGCACGAGATAACCCTCGATGTGGAAATAGTCGTAACCTTGGAAATATTCGGGCTTCAGATCCTCCGGGACAAGTTCCAACGCCGCACCCATATAGTCAGCGAAAGTTCTCTCGGAGTTGGCTCCTGTGATGAAGCACATCGCGCGGCCGGAGCCTTTCGTGCCGGTCAGCAATGTCGTTTTCACACCGTACTGCTCAAGTGTGCTCTTGTACAAGTGCCCGAGCTCATCGTTACCGATCTTGCCGATGAATCCCGAAGGCATTCCGAATATGGACGTGCAGGTGATCGTGTTGGCAGCCGAGCCTCCCGGAACGTACTTCACGCCGAACTCCTTCAACTTCGACCAGATGCGGTCACCGGTCTCCAGATCCACGTGCTGCATGCTTCCCGGAGGAAGGTGGTACTCACGAAGCATTGTCTCGTCGGGAAACACCGCCAGGATGTCCGTCAGAGCGTTCCCTATCCCTAAAATTGATTTCATATCTTTGTATTTTGATATTCATTACGTGCCAGATCACAAAGTTAAGGATTATTTGATTAAATTTGTAACCATGAACAAGAAGGTCGGGAATATTCTTAAATACGGGGGCTCCATCGCACTCGCGGCGGCGCTTCTGTATTTCTCTTTCCGCGGAGTCGGCTGGGCTGACTTTCTGGAAGGCCTAAGGGCCTGCCGCTGGGGATTCGTCATCCTTTCGATGCTGTTCGGGTTTTTGGCGTTCTGGTTCAGGGCTTTGCGCTGGCGTGAGCTGCTTCTTCCGATCGACAGGAGCACCACCCGCCTGACCTGCTTCAACGCCGTCAACATCAGTTATCTGGTGAATCTCGTCCTGCCGCGCGTCGGTGAGTTTGTCCGCTGCGGCTACATCACGGCACATTCCGAAAGGGATTCCAAGGACAACGGCCGCCGCCTCGCCTCATACGACAAGGTTTTGGGAACCGCGGCGCTGGAACGCTCCGTGGATATGCTCGCGCTGGTCGCCGTGCTTGCCGTCTTCCTGCTTTTCACCTGGAAACGCTTCGGCGGATTCTTCTCCGAGAAGATCTTCGGAGCGGCCTCCGGCAGCATCAGCGCCGGCAAGATCGCGATCTTGGTCGCAGGAACTTTTGCCGTGGTTGCCGCCATTTTGTGCGCAATCCTTTTCGCTGACAAATGGAAGCCTCTTGCCAAAGTGCGGGACTTCTGCAAAGGCATCTGGGCCGGATTCCTCAGCTGCCTCAGGATGAAGGGCGGTTGGAAATTCCTCCTCCTGACTGCGGGAATATGGCTCTGCTATTGGATGATGAGTGCCACCATCCTATGGGCTCTTCAAGGAATATCCCCGGACTCCGTCAGCCCTGAGCTGGCCGCGGCCGTGGGCACTTTGCAGACCCTGAACCTTACGGACGCGATGTTCCTGATGATAGCCGGAAGCCTCTCCTCCATCGTCCCGGTGCCGGGAGGATTCGGAGCCTTCCACTTCATAGTCTCCTCGGCGATTTCCTACGTTTACGGCATCCCGGCGCAGTTCGGAATGATCTTCGCGACCCTGTCGCACGAGTCCCAGGCCGTGAACCAGATCCTGTGGGGATGCGTTTCCTGGATAAGTGAATCTTTACGAAAAACAAATAATCAATAAACAAAAAGAATTATGAAAGTCAAGAATTTATTCCTGATCGCCGCTGGCGTCTTTATGCTGACGACCACATTCACAGCGACCGCCAAGAAACTTCCTAAAGAGGTCAAGATGACCAAGGAGGTTCTCATGGACAAAATCAAAGGCGGCTGGGCCGGCAAGACCATCGGCTGCTCCTACGGCGGACCGACAGAGTTCAAGTACTCCGGCTTCATGAACGACGAGATCGAGATTCCGTGGCACGAGCACACGATCAAATGGTGGTTCGACAATGTCCCCGGGCTTTACGACGATGTCTACATGGACCTCACTTTCGTGGAGGTGTTCCAGAAGGAAGGCCTTGACGCTCCGATCGAGTCCTTCGCCAACGCGTTCGCCCATGCCCCATACCCGCTCTGGCACGCCAACCAGCTCGGACGCTACAACATCCTGAACGGTGTGATGCCTCCGGAGTCCGGCCACTGGCGCAACAACCCTCACGCCGACGACATCGACTTCCAGATCGAAGCCGACTACGCCGGTCTGATGGCTCCGGGAATGATCAACACCTCGTCCTACTACTGCGACGAGATCGGCCACATGATGAACTACGGCGACGGCTGGTACGGCGGCGTGTATGTCGCCGCGATGATCTCTCTCGCATTCATCAGCGATGACATGAACTTCGTTGTCAATGAGGCTCTCAAGGCCATTCCTGCGCAGAGCAACTACTATAAGGCGATGGCTGATGTCATCAAATGGCACAAGCAGTACCCTAAGGACTGGCACATAACCTGGGCTTTGTTCAACAAGCACTATGGCTACGACATCGGCTGCCCGGACGGGGTTGACAACCAGTTCAACATCGACGCCGTCATCAACAGCGGCTACATCCTCATCGGTCTCCTCTACGGTGACAAGAACTTCTACCGCACCATCGACATCTCCACCCGCTGCGGCCAGGACTCTGACTGCAACCCTTCGTCGGCCGCCGGAATCCTCGGAGTAATGATGGGTTACAAGAATATTCCTGAATATTGGAGGAAGCCTTGCGAGGAGGTTGAGGACAGACCTTTCGTCTACACAGACATCTCCATCAACAAGGCCACTGAATATTCCCTCAGCCAAGCCCTTCAGGTGATCGAGCGTAATGGTGGCTCAATTGATGGTGACAATGTTACAATCAAGGTACAGAAGCCGGAGGCCGTGCGCTACGAGAAGGCTTTCGAGGGCCACTATCCTCAAGGCAAGGTCAACGTCAAGAAGACCATCACGAATATCGGCCAGATCAAGTTCAAGGGCAACGGCATCGTTGTGAAGAGCCACTACTACAAGGGAGCCGGCTACAACGACAACACCGGTTACGTCGGCGAGGTCGAGATATACCTCGACGGCAAGCTCTCCGCTGTGGCCAAGAACCCTATCAAGGGCAACGGAGCGGCTCCGGACCTCTACTGGAAGTACGATCTTCCTGAAGGCGAGCACACTCTGACCTTCAAGTTCCTCAACAAGCAGGACAACATGAACATCGTCATCGACAACTATCTGGTATATTCAAGCAAGACGAAGGTTGTAAATCACGTTGACGAATAGGAACATGAAGATATTCAGATTTTTAGCGGCAGCATCTGTTGTTTTGGCCTCCTTGGTTGCCTTCTCGTCCGAATCTTCGGCCAGGACGACATCCAAGGATCTCTACAAACAGTTCCAGAATCCGGACAGCCGCTACCGTCCGTTCGTGCGCTGGTGGTGGAACGGCGACCGCGTTGAGGCAGAGGAGCTTGTGCGTGAGCTGCACATCCTCAAGGATGCGGGGGTCGGTGGAGTGGAGATCAATCCGATCTCGTTCCCGTACGGAGCTGACGCGATGGACACCAAGCCGCTCAAATGGTTGAGTGACGAATGGATAGACATGCTGAAGGTCGTGTTCGACGAGGCCGGACGCCTTGGAATGACCTGCGACCTGATCATCGGATCAGGATGGCCGTTCGGAGCGGAGACCCTGCCTCGTGAGGAGCGTGCCTCCGTGATGCTCACCTATGCGCAGAAGGTGACGGGGGGCGAGAGGTTCGAGATGTCCAAGTTCAACATATTCAAGAATATAGATCCCGGGGTGACGAAGGTGAACACCAGCCGCACTCCGGAACTTGTGTCGGTCTGTCTCGCTCCGGATCCGATCAACGACCTCAGCGAGGCGATTGATCTGTCGGGCAACATCGAAGGCGATGTGATCACGGTGGATGTGCCTAAGGGCAACTGGCAGTTCTACGCTATGGTGAAGTACGATTCCTTCGCCTGCGTGATCAACGGCGCTCCGGGCGCGGCCGGTTCGATTCTGAACCATATGGACGCCGAGGCTGTGCGCCGTTATCTTGACAATATGACCGACACGATTGAGGCCAAGTTGGGACCGCTCTCAAAGCATCTCAGGGCTTTCTTCGTGGACAGTATGGAGCTTGAGGGCTGCAACTGGACGAGCGACTTCCCTGAGGAGTTCAAGGCCCGCAGAGGTTACGACCTGATGCCTTGGCTTCCGTTCACGATGTTCAAGGTCGGCAGACTTGGCAATGTGGAGAGCTTCGACTATGGCTCAAAGAAAGGCGATAAGTTCCAGGACCAGGTGAACCGTGTGCGTTTCGACTTTGAACTCACGAAGGCCGAGCTGCTCAACGAGCGGTACATGAACACGTTCCTCTCCTGGTGCAGGGAGAAGGGTGTGAAATCCCGCTCCCAGGCCTATGGCAACGGCTTCTTCATCGAGGAGTCTTCCCTTGGCCAGGACATTCCGGAAGGGGAGTCCTGGACGACCAACTGGCTCAAGCACAGGATCGGTGAGGAGATGGGCGACGAGGACTACCGCCGCGGACGCGCCTACACGATGATTGACAAATATGTCTCGTCGGCGGCCCACCTTACCGGCAAGCGTCTTGTCAGCGCCGAGGAGATGACCAACACCTACAAGGTGTTCACGACCAGTCTTGAGTTCCTGAAGGTCGGCTCCGACATGAGCGCGATCTCCGGCATAACCCATTCTGTTTGGCATGGTTTCAACTACTCCCCGCTTGAGGCCGAGTTCCCGGGCTGGGTTCAGTACGGAACCTTCCACAACGAGAGGAACACCTGGTGGCCTTACGTTAACAAACTGAACGACTACCGCGCGAGGATCGCCAGCCAGCTCCAGAACGCCGACATGTTCACCGACATCGCAATCCTCCCTGCCAACTACGATATGTGGAGCACGATGGGCGTGCAGACCGAGCCGTTCCCCGTGGCCTTGAATATTCCTTACACCTCCTTGATCTGGGAGGCCATCCACAAGAACGGCGGCGGAGCGGACTATGTCAGCGAGATCATCCTCCGGGATGCTACAATCCGCAATGGCAAGATCTGCTACGGGCCTAAGGAATATGGTACCCTGTTCATCGTTGAGGTGACAAGCACCACTCCGGAGACCTTGGCCAAGCTGGAGGAGTTCGTGAAAGGTGGAGGAAGGGTATTCTGCATCGGGAAATATCCGGAGAAGTCGCTGGGACTCAAGGATTTCGAAGCTCGTGACAAACAGATCACCGAGACCGTAGCACGTTTGAAGGAGTATAAGGACAATTTCGTCCTGCTTGAGAAGCCTGCTGACGGGAAATATCTTGAATGGTACACCGGCGTGATGGAGAAGTACAATCTTCCTCACACTCTGACGATCAGCAATCCGGACAGGTTCCTGCTTCAGAACCAGTATGTTACTGACGACGGCAGCGATATGTTCCTCATTATGAACGCTCACATGAGCGAGGCCCGTGAGACGGACATAATATTCCCGAAATCCGTGACCGCAGGGAAACACGCCTGGCTTTATGATCCGGCTTCCGGCAAGAGGTTCGTCCTCCCTGTCGGCAAGGACGGCAAGATGCATTTCCGTTTCGGTCCTTCCGAGACTTACCTGTTCGTATTCAACAAGATGGGCGGCAGCGCTCCGGCTTGGAAACAGCTTCCGCTTGACGGACAGGACGAGATTCAGGTGACAGGCGGGTGGGATCTCAAGATGCACCACACCTGGCCGGATTCAACCTGGACGACCAGCCTCGACCAGCTTCAGGACTTCAAGGATATGAAGGACACCACGTTCAAGAACTTTATGGGTGAGGTGACCTACACCAAGACCGTGACACTGTCCGGAAAACTTCCTAAGTACTTGAATCTCGGCAAGGTGGCTGACATCTGCGAGGTTTGGGTCAACGGCAAACCGGCGGGAGTCAAGTGGTTCGGCGAGCGTGTGTATGACGTGGGCGGCCTTCTCCGCTCCGGCGAGAACACCATCGAGATAAAAGTCACGACCCTTATGGGCAACTATATCCAGACCCTCAAGGACAACAAGGTGGCGCAGCGTTTTGTCATCAAACGCAAGCAGCCTTACGTCAGCGCGGGACTGATAGGACCAGTGAAACTATATTAATAAAACATTAATGATGAGAAATTTACTTGGAATCGCGGCCTCAGCGCTGCTCTTCGCCGGTTCGGCTCTCTCGCTTGGAGCCACGGACTTTTTCGCCCGTGATTTCGGTGCGAGGCCGGACGGGGTCACTCTGAACACCGCAAGCATTCAGGCCGCGATAGACTTCGCTTCCTCACGTGGAGGCGGTCGTGTCGTGCTAGACAAAGGGGACTACATTTCGGGTTCCATTTATCTTAAGAACAATGTCACCCTTCACATCGAGAAGGATGCCGCGCTTGTCGGTTCGTTGAATCCTTACGATTATGTGAAGGATCCGGACGCTAAATGGACGGCGCTTATCCTTGCCGTGAAGCAGGAGAACATCGGTCTGACGGGAGAGGGCGTCGTTGACGGCCGTGGCTTCGATGTCGGAGTCCGTTTCGTGGATTTCGTCCACATGGGACTCATTGACGACAAGCTCGGCAACGACCGTGTCAACGAGACCATCAGGCCGGAGAATATCCATATGTACCTTTGCAACAACGTTACCATCAAGGACATCACCCTCAAGGATCCGGCTTGTTGGACACAGCAGTACGACAAGTGCCGTGGCCTCTTGATCGAGGGCATTACGGTTGACGCCAAGTGCTACTGGAACAACGACGGTCTGGACGTGGTGGATTGCAGCGATGTCATCGTGCGTGACTGCTACATCGACTCTTCCGACGATTCATATTGCTTCAAGAGCCACAGCAACGATGGCGTGAGCGAGAATATTCTTGTAGAGAACTGCGTCGGACGAAGCAGCGCCAACGGCATCAAGTTCGGAACCTACACCCGTGGCAAGTTCAAGCACTTCAGGTTCAAGAATATGACCATATTCGACACCTACCGCAGCGCCATCACCATCGCTACCGTGGACGGCGCCCAGATCGAGGATGTGGAGATCGACAGCCTCAAGAGCCTTAACACCGGCAACCCGATCTTCCTTCGTACGGGAACCCGCAATGTCAACGGCAGTCAGGTGCCTTGCCTTAAGGATGTGGTGATCAAGAATATGTATGCCGAGGTTCCGTTCGACAAGCCGGACGCTGGCTACAGCTATGAGGGTCCTGTCGAGGATCTGCCTCGCAACGTCTGCCCGAGCATTATCGCCGGTCTGCCTGGCCTTCGCATCGAGAATGTCCGCATGGAGAACATTGAGATTGTCTATCCGGGCCACGCCGATCCTGAATATGCCTACGCAGGTACCTCTAAGGAGGAACTTGACGCGATCGAGGAGCAGGAGACCCGTTACCCTGAGTTCTCCAACTGGAAGGAGCTTCCGGCATGGGGATTCTACATCCGTCACGCTGACGGCATTGTTTTCGACAACGTGAAGCTCACGGTTGACGGCGAGGATTACCGTCCGGCCATCGTGACCGATGACGTGAACGGCCTTCGTATGAAGAACCTTCAGATCAATCAGGAGACCGCTCCTAAGGGCAAGAAACAGATCATTACAAAGGACACCAAGAACATCAAGAAGAAATGAAAAGAATATTGTTATTGACGGCTTTGCTGCTGTTTTCCGTAATGGGATTCTCCCAGAATGTCTATAAGGCGTCCAATTTCGGCATCAAGAGCAATGGTGTCCATGACAACACCACGAGCATTCAGGGGGCGATTGATTTCATCGCCTCCAAGGGTGGCGGCACGCTTGAGTTCAGCGTGGGACGTTATGTCACGGGTGCCGTGCAGCTCAAGTCCGGGGTCAGCATCAGGCTTCGCGAGGGTGCTGTGATCGTGGGCTCGACGAACATCTATTCCTACAAGGGGCACAAGGCTATCTTCTGGGGAGAGGGTGTCGAGAATATGTCCATATTCGGCACCGGTGTGATCGACGGCCGTGGTCCGGCCCTTCTGGATGACATTGCCGCCCAGATCCGGATGAAGCATATTCCTGAGGATGCGGTCGTTCCGACGCTTGTCTATCTCAAGGACTGCAAGAACGTGATTCTCAAGGATTTCATCCTGCGCTACCCGGCTACCAAGGATGACCTCTACATCATCGAGGGCGGCAATGTCACCGTTGACGGCTGCTACTCCGACATGCGGTAATCAGCCTGTGGGGTGGCCATCGCCCTTGTCATCCAGGGTCATCCTGTTACGAGCGTTGATTGTCCGCGAAACAGGGTTTGGTCATCGTCTTTGTCATCCAGGGTCATCCAGACTTACGGCAAGAGGATGCCGCCGACGCTGTCTCAGCCGTGGAGGCCAACTCCATCTGAATGAATAAATTAATGCACCCTCCTCCCCGTCATATCGGCTGGGAGGAGGGTGTCTCTTTTGATTGATATTCAGCAACTTGCCCTCCACGGCAACCTGCCAGCGGGACTCTGGACTCTACTCTGGACTCTGACTCTGACTCTGACTCTGGACTCTTCTTGGGAAGGCTTACATTATCTGGAAAAATTCGGAATAAACCTGCCGAAAAGTTCGGATTTATTTCAGTAAAATCCGGCCAAATGACCGAACAAAAACATCTTTCCTGACTTTGACAGCCTAAAAATTCCGTTTTTCCTTACGTTCTGATAATCAATATATTGTAAAAAGCGCTGATTTTTCATGGTGAATCGCATCACCTTTTCGTGCCTTTGAAAGAAGCTTCGTACATAGGTGTAAACAAGTAGGGTGAATCATTGCCAAAGTCAGGAAAAACATCATTCTCTGTAAATCAGTCATTTTTTAATGATTACTTACTTCCATAAAAAGTCTCTCATACTTCGAAGATGCCGAGAGTGCCCCAATGCCAGATATGATTGTTCCGGTAGATTGGGATGTAGTTAAATCTACAATACGAGGTGAAGTTGCAAAACTATTCTAACCTCATTCAACTTTCGCAAGTAGGCAATTACCTGCTGTAAAGTACATTATCTCACGTTCGAAGGTGATTGCCCACCCTCATCAATTCACGTTACCCCCTCCCTAAATCCCTCCCCTCGGGGGAGGGACTTGCTTTCACTGCAAGCAGTGAAGAAGAGTGGTGTTTCGCAAATGCGAAACTTGAGTAACCTCAGAGAAGGAATCTTTTATATTCCATTTCAACCATGTAAGTAATTCTGCCAAAAATGAAAGAGTGTGCCAATGAAAAAACTCGTATCTTTGTCTGAATATATTAAAACCACAACGACGAATGAAGAAAATTCTGCTTGCCGTCGCCTGCTGCGCGATGACACTTCTCGCCCAGGCGAATCCGACGCACAAAGTGAAGATCAATGATGGCCTCACGGTCAGTGTGGAGGCTTGCTCCGAGAGCATATTCAGGATCAAGGTGTCCCCCCGGAAGGATTTCACCGAGTCGCTTATGGAGCGCTACGAGCTCATCAAGACCGACTGGAGTGAGGTCAAGACCGACATTTCCGACAAGGGAGGGGTCTGGACGCTGAAGACTCCGGAATATTCATTGGCCATCAACAAGAAGACGGGAGTGATGACCGTGAAGGATGCCAAAGGCGGGAAGGTGATCCGCGAGGTTAGGTTCCTGCCTGAGAAGGAAGGGCTCTGCGGCGAGATGAGGTCATTCATCAACGAGAAATACGCCGATCTGAAGGTCGCCGACAACGGCGGAGGCATCATCGGCGACGACAACGGGAAATTCGGAGAGGTTGACAAGCACGAGATTCCGGCTGCGGATGCGGTCAGCATCCTCAGCATCAGCATGGAGGACGGCGAGCGCTTCTACGGCGGCGGCAGCACCAGCCGCGACCACATCCAGCACAGGGGCGAATTCCTCAGGATGTGGACGACCTACCAGCAGACCGAGATACCGATGCCGTTCATGATGAGCTCGCGCGGCTGGGGAGTCTACAACAACTCCACCCGCAAGAGTTTCTTCGACATCGGCAACCGTCGTAAGGACAGGTTCAACATCGTCAACACCTTCGACGAGGCCGACTTCTTCCTGATGATGGGCAAGGACATGCCTGCAATCCTTAATGAATATACCCTCGTCACGGGCCGTACCTATGTCCTGCCGAAATGGGCCTACGGACTCTGCTTCGGACCGAACATGCGCGAGGAGCAGTTCGACATCCTCAACGACGCGGTGCGCTTCCGCCAGTTCGACGTGCCTTGCGACGTGTTCTGGCTTGAGCCTCAGTGGATGGAGAAGCGCTACGACTTCTCGACCAAGAAGAAATGGAACTACGACAGGTTCTCTCCGGAACCTTACTGGCTTCAGGATCAGTACCCTAAGACGATGCACAACCGCCTCTTCATCGGCAAGCTGCGCTCCATGGGCTTCCACCTCGGACTCTGGCTCTGCGAGGAGTATGACCTCAGCATCCAGGAGGAGGACATCATCGCCGAGCGCACGGGCGGCAAGCTTTCCGGCCAGGAGCATTGGATGGATCACCTGACCGTGTTCATGGATCAGGGTGTGGAGGGATTCAAGCTGGATCCTGCCCGAACGATCGACAACCACACGAACTGGGAATATTACAACGGACGCACCGACAAGGAGATGCACAACCTCAACCAGGTTCTGCTCCCGAAACAGATGCGTGAGCTTGGCCGCAAGTACAACGGCAAGCGCACCTGGCATCACTACTGCGGAGGCTGGTCCGGGACACAGCACTGGACAGCTTCGACCTCCGGCGACAACGGCGGAGGCAAAACCGCTCTGTACGACCAGCTCAACCTCGGCATGAGCGGATTCCTCAACACCTCCTGCGACGTGATGAGCGTTCCGCGCGAGCTTGAGATGCAGGGACTCCATTTCGGTCTCTTCCTGCCTTGGGTGCAGATCAACAGCTGGTTCTCGATGATGCATCCGTTCTACTACGCCAAGGAGGAGCAGGACATCTACCGCTTCTACGTGAAGTTGAGATATTCATTGGCTCCGTACATCTACTCGATGGCGCTTGAGGCCGCACAGAACGGCATGCCGATCGTGCGCTCCATGCCGCTTTGCTTCCCGGACGACCGCAACTGCGACGACATGACCTACCAGTACATGTTCGGCGACAATTTCTGCGTGGGAATATTCACTAACGAGATTTACCTGCCGAAGGGGACCTGGACGGACGCCTGGAGCGGCGAGAAGATTGTCAGCAAGGGGGAGACCTTCACCCGTGAATATCCTTCCGACCGCGCCGGACTGCTCTTCATCCGCGAAGGGGCGATCATCCCGACACAGCCTGATGTTGAATATCTTGGCGCGCGTCCGTTCGACCGCGTCATCCTGAAGGTCTATCCTCACGGGGACAGCGCGTACACGATGCTTGACGATGACGGAGAGTCTTATGAATATGAGAACGGCGGTATCGCCTCGACGCTGTTCGAGTCGCATGAGAGGGATGGCGGTGTAGAGGTTGTTGTGAATCCGGTTCAGGGATCGTTCAAGGGAATGCCTTCGGAGCGGGAATATTCCTTCCGCATCCAGAGGGATTCGCGTCCGGCTTCGGTTTCGCTTAACGGCGCCGCCGCTCAGGATTGGACCTACGAGGACGGAATGGTCTGTCTGTCAGCGGGGAAGGTTGGCATTAGCGAGAAGATCGTTGTCTCTGTTAGATAGTTTGATTTTTGAAACTTTACTATAGTTGGCTATTGCCGCTTTATAACAGTTAGGTTTTGCTGCGAGGCGCATACCTCCGTGGGACCTGCGCTTCGCGCCCTTCCCGGGTGAATAGTCCCTCGGGGGAAGCGCCTCGCGGCAAAAAGAGTTTATTATTGAATATGAAAAGAATCGCGATAGTATTAGGACTTGCGGCGGCGATGATGTCGTGCGCCAGAAAGGACTGGCGGGACGCTTCGCTGACGGCGGAGGAAAGGGCATCGTTGCTGCTGAAGGAGATGACGCTGGAGGAGAAGGTCGGGCAGATGTGCCAGTATGTGGCGCCGTGCTATGTGGAGCCGGGGAAGGGGTCGGCTCGCAAGAACATCGACGCGACTGATGAGAATCTGGGCAACAAGGATTTGTCCGATAAAGTCCGCAGAGGGGAAGTGGGAGCGTTCCTGCACGTGATGACTTCCACGGAGGCGGTGGCGCTTCAGAAGTTGGCTCAGGAGAGCCGGCTGGGGATTCCGCTGCTGCTGGGGATCGACGCGATCCACGGGAACGCGCTGATCGAAGGGTGCACGGTCTATCCTACGAACATCAACATGGCTTCCACTTTCAATCCGGAACTGATGGAGAAGATCGGAGAGGAAACCGCGCTTGAGATGCGTCAGAGGGGGTTGTTCTGGACATTCGCTCCTAATCTGGACATCGCCCGTGACGCCCGCTGGGGAAGGATGGGCGAGACGTTCGGCGAGGATGCGCTGCTGACTTCCGAGATGGGGAAATATGCCATCTGGGGATTTCAGGGGCGTGACGGGAACTATTCAGGAAATCACGTGGTGGCTTGCGCCAAGCATCTGATCGCGGGTGGCGAGCCGGCCGGTGGACTGAACGCAGCGCCGATGGACATCTCCGAGCGCAAATTGCGTGAGCTTTATCTGCCTCCGTTTGTGGCGGCGATCCGTGACGCTAAAGTCGGGACGGTGATGGCGGCACATAACGAGATCAACGGGATTCCATGCCACGGTAACAAGTGGATGCTCAATGATTTGCTTCGTGATGAATTAGGATTCGAGGGATTCGTGGTCAGTGACTGGATGGACATTGAGAGGCTTCATTCCATGCATCATTGGGTACCGGACTCGACCGAGGCATTCGTAGTTTCCGTGGAATCGGGAATTGATATGCATATGCAGGGTGATAAATATTTCGAGGCTGTGGTCGCAGCCGTGAAATCCGGCAGGATTCCGGAGTCCCGCATCGACCAGGCCGCCGGCAAGATTCTGGCCGTGAAGTTCGCCCTCGGGCTGTTTGAACAGCCTGTACCGGAGATTCCTGAGGTCCTGGACGGTGCCGCCGAGCATCGTCAGACAGCCCTTGAAGCAGATCGTCAGGGACTTGTGCTGCTGAAGAATGACGGAACGCTTCCGCTGAAGAATCCACGCCGGGTTTTCGTCGTCGGACCAAACGCTGACAGCCAGACTATTCTCGGAGACTGGGCAGTGCCGCAATCAGACGATAATGTCATCACGGTTCTGGACGGTCTCAAGGCCGCTATGCCTAACGTCTCGATCGACACGCTATGTTTCGGTGGCAAGATCTCGAATGTCAATGCAAAAGGTGTCCAGATGGCTCGTTTCAAGGCATCCGCCGCTGACGTTAACATCGTAGTGGTCGGAGAGAACTCGCAGAGATATTCAGCCTTCGGCCGCACTTGCGGTGAGAACTGCGATCGTGACGACCTCAGCCTTCCGGGGATGCAGCAACAGCTTTTGGAGGCCGTCGTGGCTTCCGGCAAGCCGACCGTTGTCGTGCTGATGACGGGCAGGGCACTCAGCATCGGTTGGGCTAAAGAGAATGCCAACGCCATTCTGAACGCTTGGGAACCAGGTCAGATGGGTGGTCAAGCTATCGCCGAGGTGCTGACCGGCCAGGTGAACCCTTCCGGCAAACTGCCTGTGACAGTGCCTCGCAACGTAGGACAGGTCCAGACTGTTTACAACTATAAGCATTCGCAATATTCCCGCCTGTTCGCCACCAACGAGACCGGAGCCCTTTGGCCATTCGGTTACGGATTGAGTTATAGTACGTTTGAATATTCAGACGCAACGCTCTCAAAATCAGAAATCGGAGTCTCCGAATCGCTCAAAGCCAGCGTGACCGTCACCAACAACGGCCCGTACGACGGCGATGATGTGGTTCAGCTCTACATCCGTGACGAATTTGGTTCCGTGACCCGTCCGGTCAAGGAGTTGAAAGCATTCCGTCGCATCAGCCTCAAGAACGGTGAAAGCACCAAGGTCGAGTTCGACATCACACCTGAGATGCTCCAGTGCTGGGGTGTCTCCGAGAAGTGGTCCGTCGAACCGGGAGATTTCACCATCCTCCTCGGCTCCTCCTCCGCCGACTCCGACCTCACTCCCCTGCCGCTGAAAGTTAAGTAATCAGACCAAGCGATCGGTTAACCACGCCCTCGCTTCGTCTGCCCCTTGCACTATCTCTTAAGGGAATCGCTTTATCCGGTGAAAGGGCGTTTCACCGGATAAACTATTGTTATTGATCCGCTTGTCCGGCAGAACCCATATTTTGCCGGACGAAATGCAGATTTTGACCATTTTCTCCGGCAGGAAGGCTTCTCACCGGACAAACCACGGATTGCCTCTGGCATATTCTTTGGATAGGTTGGAGGCCTGACTAACTATCAATGAAATGAAAAAGTTACTTGTGGTGTTGGCGGTGATCTCGCTGACGGGAAGCGTGGCATTCGCACAGAAGGTGCATTCTGACAATCAGGACATCAGGTTCGTGGCTGGAGTAAGGATGCCGATCGAACGATCAAGCGCCAGCGATGAGACAGTGATGACTCTGACCTATGGACGATTCTTCGACAACGGTCTGGGATTCCGGACCGGAGCGCAATGGATGTTCAAGAACTATGAGATTGATGAGTACCTTGGAGTTCCCCTCTATCTGGCTTGGCGCAGCGGCAAGCGCACATTCAAGGAATCCGTGCGTCAGGGTGCTGAGAACATAGCCTGGGGGTCCTACCACAATAAATACTATTACGGCACAAATCCGGATGCCGGAACTGTTTTCGGGCAGTTTCTGTCCGGGCTGTTGAACCGAATCGAATTCTTCGGAGGATTGACTCCCGGCTACATTTTCGGAGCGAAAGAGGAGCCTCACGGAACAGGTTCCATCGGAAGCACGGGCGTGAGAACCGAAAATTACATGACCCTCAACAACAGGTTCAGTCTCACCGCGGACGCGGGCTTCGCCGTCTCTTTCCGAATATGGCGTTTCGAGCTAAGCGCAATCCCTTCCGTACACTATTTCATCACCGACAACTACCGCGAAGTCAACATCCGCCGCGACACTCACGACGGCAGCACGGATGTCTTCACCTCTGACAAAGCTCGCTCATGGCAGTTCTCCTTCCAAGGCGGTCTGAGTTTCACGTTCTAGAATATCTTCATTGAATATAACAGGGCATTCATCGCAAGGTGGATGCCTTCATTCTCTGCTAATTTCTGATTGCTTCGATGGTTGGATAGTTATCAGAACCATAGGCTGGGCTGGGGGAGACTGTCTTAAAAGTTAAACATTCCTTCGCGAGAATCAAGAATTCGTTTTAGGTCGTGTATGGGGATACGAACAATTTCAGTCTTGCAAGGACTTTTCAGACAGTCTGGGGTCTCTCTAGATAGATAGGATAGATAGTGCGAACGTGGAGCCCAAATCATTGAATATCAATCAAAAGAGATACCATCCTCCCAGCCGATATGACAGGAAGGAGGGTGCATTAATATATTCATTCAGATGGAGTTGGCCTCCACGGCTGAGACAGCGTCGCCGGCATCCTCTTGCCGTAAGTCTGGATGACCCTGAATTACAAAGGCGATAGCGCCTCCCCACAGGCTGATTACCGCATGTCGGAGTAGCAGCCGTCAACGGTAACATTGCCCCCCTCGATGATGTAGAGGTCATCCCTGGTGGCGGGGTAGCGGAGGATGAAGTCCTTGAGGGTCACGTTCCTGCAGTCCTTGAGATAGACGAGGGTCGGAACGGTCGCATCCTCGGGGATATGCCTCATCCTCACCTGACCGGCGATGTCGTCCAGAAGGGCCGGACTGCGGCCGTCGATCACATCCTGTAATCTTAATTCTTCATGACTTTATTGATTTTCAATGCAATAATAAATTTGCCTCGAACTTTTCCGGTGATACTCACTAATTGGAATTTCGAATATCAAGAGAAATGTCGTAATTTGCACTCGGATCTGCAACTTTTTTTTTATGACGGAGAAATTCACGGAAATAATCACCTCCACGGTTGACGGAGCATTGGAAAGGCAATGTGCCGATATTCTCGAAAGGATTGGCTATGAATATATTATCGCCAGCATTACCTATTTCTTTGAGGCATCGGACGAAGACACCTACCTTCTGAATAATCATATTCTTCAATCCGCTACCTCCTCCGTTTTAAAAGATTGTCCACTTGTGAGTTATGTGTCACAGAAACCGATGGGCGAGAGGCTTGTCGCGGAAATCCTTTACATTAAGGGCACGCCAAAAGTCGAGAGAGATGAGGATTATTTTGTCCTTTGCTCGGATGGCTGTGAGGAACTGCTGACGCAAGGGATACATTTTCCGTCTGCCGGAGACATCGGGGAACAATCCGCCAAAGTGTTCGGCAGACTCAGGAATATTCTTGAATCAGAATCGTTCGCAGTTTCGGACATCGTCCGGCAGTGGAACTATATCAGCCACATCACTGCCGTTAATGATGGTATTCAGAACTACCAGTTGTTCAATGACGCAAGGTCGGATTTCTATGAGACAACCGAATGGTCAAACGGCTATCCTGCGGCGACGGGCATCGGTTGTGACTCCGGTGGAGTTATGGTCGTTGTCTATGCCATAAAAGGCTTCAAAGGAGTTGGCAAGCCGATTGACAATCCTTTGCAGATTCCCGCACATAAATATTCGGGGGAAGTTTTGGCATCTGGCAAGGAGGCCGTCCGCACCACACCTAAATTCGAGAGAGGCAGACTTCTTGGGAACGTCGTCTTTGTCTCCGGTACGGCGGCGATAAAAGGAGAGAACAGCGAGTTCTCCGATGACGCCCGTGTGCAGGCCAAGGAGGCGATTGATGTAGTAGAGCATCTGGTCGAGCCTTCCAACATTTCCAAAGACTGCGTCAACTTCCGTTTTGATCTGCTGCGCGTCTATGTGCGCCGCCCACAGGATATGGAAGTCATCCAAAAAGTATTCAAAGCCCATTTCAGGGACATTCCCACCCATTTCCTCATAGCCGACATCTGCCGTCCAGAGCTTCTTCTCGAACTTGAAGGAATAGGTCATATTTTAATGTCTCACTTTAGGTTATCGTGCCTTGGTAGACCATACGAAAGCTCGCCATCCTTAGTCATGTCATACCCTCCCCAGACTGTCTGAAAAGTCGCTTTTAAAGTTCCTGACATTGCAATATCTGGAGGGTTGTCGTAATATAGTTGTGGCATCCAAATTCTCGATTCTCGGCGGGTTGAGTCCGTCCGGCAGTGTCATCTGGCCCGCGAGCGGGGCTTCCGCACTATCATTCTGCCATCCCGGCCACCAGCTCGCCCATCGTCCGCATATTCATTGCCCTCCGCATGTTGTACGCAAGGCAGTACAGGGCCATCCCGCCCTCTGTCTTGAACATCCTGCGCAGCAGGAAGAAGCCCTCGCCGATTGTCCGCTTGATGGTTCCGAACGGATGTTCCGAAAGGCATTTGCGGTTGTCCATCTTCCTCTCGTTCATGTGTAGCTTGAACCGGGCGACCGCTCTCTTTTCTGTCACCAACTTCGATTGCGGTGCGTTGTCTCCGCGCCTGCCGTCTTCTTTCCTCCCTCCGACTTTCTTGATCAGACAGTCCTTCGAGAAGTCCGCCTCTTTGAACTTGGACGTGGTGCACTTTGACTTGCAGCGCCTGCAAGCCAGCTTGTTGCAGTACCTGATGTCTCCGTTTCTCTTCAAGGACTTCGGCCGCAGTGTCTCGCCCTGCGGGCAGATGACCAGGTTTCGCCCGGCATCCCTGACGAAGTACCCTTCGTGTGCCTTGGCGATCATCTGCTCCAATGTCATCTGGTTCGACTCTGTGGAATCCAAGGGCGATCATGTCAAGACTGTCGGCGAAGGCGTCAATCAGCCGCACCGGGCTGTCCGCGGCGACATACTCGTCCAGACTCTCAGGGAAAAGCACCGTCTGCTTCCTGTCTGTCCCTCTCTTAAAAGCCATGTTAGCGAGCATTTATGCGGAAAGTATCACCTTGATGTTTTACTAAACGCGGGGATTAACAAAACCATTATTAAATAAAGTTTATGGGTAAACGATTAATTACGACTCTGCTTGCGCTTCTTGCTATAGTCGCGCAGACAGAACAGGCGAAAGTCAGAGCGATTGTCCGCACGATGTTTTTTTGATTATTTTTTATAACGACTCCGGCATCTTTCGTTATTTCGTTTATGCCACACAAAGAAACTGATTTCCGATGAATAAAGCAAACACAATCCACACAGGAAACAAGGCTTCTTGATGCGTGCCAAAACAGATAGCACGAAACGTCATTCACTTGCGAAAAGGATTGCGTCAGTCATTTTTCGAAGTGTTTTTGTCAAATATTACCATAAAATTCAAAATCGATACTCTATTTTTGCAATGTTTTGAACGAATTAACAACTATTGCATAATGCACTAATGCCAATAATTATTATCCCTTATATATTACATATAACTAAACCCCGCGTTTAGAAAACCATTATTTTTAAAATAACAGTTTATGGGTAAACGTTTTTTCACAGCTTTGCTTGCGCTTCTGCTTATTGGGGTGCAGGCGTTCGCCCAGTCCGCCGTGTCCGGAAAGGTCACGGACGAGGCTGGGGAGCCTTGTGTCGGCGCTAATGTCCTCATAAAGGGCACCACGACCGGCACAATGACAGACTTGGATGGTAACTACAGTCTGACAGATGTCAGAAAGGGAGCTATCCTCGTTTTCTCAAGCATTGGTTACACATCTCAGGAAGTACGGCTCGGATCGTCTTCTGTGGTCAATGTGGTTCTCAAGAGCGATGCTGATTTTCTCAACGAGGTTGTCATCGTCGGTTATGGTACTGCCAAGCGCAAGGATCTCACAGGATCCCTTACGCAGATTGACAACAAACTGATCGCTTCGCAGAACAGTTCTTCGGCGACCAAGGCATTGGAAGGTGCCGTTCCTGGAATCGTGTATGCTTCTGTTGACGGTCAGCCTGGTAACGACGCTGGTCTTCGTGTCCGCGGTCTCGGCTCCACCAATGTCGGGGCTTCCAACGCCCTCGTGATCATCGATGGTGTTCCTGCCCAGGGAGACAACCCTCTGTCAAACATGAATCAGGAAGACATCGCTTCCATCACCGTCCTCAAGGATGCCGCCTCAACGGCCATCTACGGATCACGCGGAGCCAACGGTGTCATCCTCGTGACCACCAAGAGAGGTGACAGTGGCAGGACAAAAATCAGTTTCCAGGCCCGCGCTGGCTGGAACACCGTCGGTTCCTACAAGGTAGGGCAGGTTGACAATGCCGCAGGAATCTATGAATATCTCTGGCAGTCTATCTATAACTCCTATCGCTATGGTGTAAATGGTGCCGGTCCGGCACTCAACAAGGAGACTGGGGAGTATTACACCAACATAGGCAATCCTAATGTGTCTCACGACGCCGCCGCAGAGTTCGCCAGCCAGCACTTGTTCAACTACATTGGCCTGAACGATAGCTTCGGACGTAATATGTTGGGTAACTACATGGCTTACAATGTGCCTGGAGCAACTTACACTCCTGACGGCACAGGTTCTTCCGCGAGTTCGACAATGACAGGTGCGTATCTCGTCGGTACAGACGGCAAGATCAACCCTAACGCTTCCCTTCTTTACGACGACACCTATGCCGACGCTCTTCTTAAGACCGGCTTCCGTCAGCAGTACGATCTTTCCGCAAGCGGTGGATCGGACAAGGAGGATCACTACCTTTCTTTGGGTTATCTCACAGATCCTTCCTATGTTCCTAATTCAAGGTTCGAGCGCATCACGGGCCGCGCCAACATCAACGTCAACCTCTTTAAGTGGCTGAAGGTTGGTGCGAATGTGGGCTACACCCGTTCGAGGACAAACTATCAGGGTACTTACTGGGCCGCGCGTAACTCCGGCTCCAATCAGGGTAACATCACTCGTTATGTCAATGGTCACACACCGATCGTGCCTTTCTACGCTCACGATGCCGAAGGTAACTACATCTATGACAAGAATGGGGACAAAGTACGCAACTATCTCTACAACTCGACCTATTCTCCTCTCGGACAGACGGGTAACAACTACGGATCAACGGACATCATGTATGCGATGGACAACGACATCCGTGAGGATCTTACCTCTACTCTGAACACCCGTACCTACATCGAGATTCCTTTCCTGGATCACTTCACTTTCAGGACAGACTTCGCCTACGACAAGATCAACCGGACAACGACCGTCTACTACAATGGAACGACCGGTCGCGCCGCAAGCATCGGTGGATATTTCGGCAAGAGGATGAACGACATCGAGGTGATGAATCTACAGCACCGGCTCACATACAATCAGGACTTTGGAAAACATCACGTTGATGCGATGGCGTTGTTCGAAGACAGTGATTGGGAGCAGCAGACTGTGAACTGGGGATCCGCGGATGAGTTCATACCTGGATTCCTGGCGGCCGGCAACTTTGTGGGACGCTACTATGGTGCCGGAAGCGCTCCGACTCCAGGTTATGGTCATGACATAGAAAGAATGAGATCATGGCTCGGACGCGCCAACTACATATTCGCTGACAAGTACTATGTTTCAGGATCCGTCCGCCGTGATGGCTCATCCAAGTTCAGAAAAGAGAACAGATGGGGAACATTCTGGTCTGTGGGTGCCGGTTGGCGCTTCACTGAGGAATCGTTCATGCAGGATCTCAGGGACAGCTGGCTAAATAATGGTAAGCTCCGCGCCAGCTACGGTGTGATCGGTAACCAGAACGGCATCGGCCGCTACCAGACTTATAGAACCTGGGGTTACAGCACTACCTACCAGACAACGAACAATGGTACCGGCAGACCAACCGGTGACAGCTACAAGCTTTCTATGGGAGGTCTCGTGAACACGCAGCTCACTTGGGAAGAGACCAAAACTTTTGACGTGGGTCTTGATCTTACCCTCTTCAACAGGATTGACCTCACCTTTGACTGGTACAACCGTGTCACTGGCAACTCTCAATTCAATCAGCCGGTTTCATATCTTGCAATGGGACAGACAACGCTGCCTCGCAACATCGCAGAGTTGACAAACCGTGGTATTGAGCTTGACATCAACGCCGACATCATCAGAACAAAGGACATCCGCTGGAACGTGGCGTTCAACATCACTCACTACACCACCAAACTAACCGACCTTCCTGATGATGCCATCCCTGCCCACGCCGAGGGACTTCCTGATGGAACATGGGAAGACAACCAAGGCTCTTGGGCTTCCGCCGGAGGCTCCCAGCAAAATGCCAATGTTTATCTCAGAGGCATCGGTCGGGACTGGTTCAATCTCTACATGTACAAATATGCCGGAATCGATCAGAACAGCGGTCTTCCTATGTACTTCCATAGGGTCACCGAAGCTGACCACGCGGCAGGTAAGTATAAGGACACCGAGGTCGGCGGCAGCGTGAAGACAACCAATTACGCCAATGCTTCCAAGTACGAGGTCGGCAGCGCTATCCCTACATTCCAAGGTGGTTTCAACACCAGTTTCTCCTACAAGAACTTCTACGTGAACGCACAGTTCGCCTATCAGATCGGAGGAAAGTTCTTCAGCCGCAACTATGCGGAGTACCTCTATAATGTGGTTGACGCCCAGATGTATAGGATGATGTTTGTCTCCAAGGATGTGAAGGGTAACACCTGGACACCGAACAACACGGGAGCCGGCTTCCCTATGCAGTGGTACCCTGCCGGAGAGAACTCTTATTTCAGCGGTACTTCCGCCAATGGCGGCAATTGGAGCTTCACCGACGAGAGCCTTTTCAGTGCCTCGTACCTCCGTCTGAAGAACCTTACTTTGGGCTACAATGTCTCCAAGTCGCTTCTCAACAAGCTTCGCATCGACAAGGTCGTAAGCAACATCAAGGTGTTCGCTTCTTCTGACAATCTGTTCATCCTCTCGGCGGCGAAGGCCATAGATCCTACAATGTCCGCTTCCGGTGGCTATAACGATGTGGACAGCTACACATTCCCGAATATGCGTACCTACACTATCGGAATAAACCTGGACTTTTAATTTCTTAAGAAAATGTTAATTATGAAAAAGTACATAAATTACATAGCGGTCGCCTTGCTGGCCGCCTTCTCCCTGAGCTCATGCAAGTCTCTGGATGTCGCTCCTCCTAACAACATCACGGACGAGCAGATTCAGAAGATTCTTGAAGAAGGAGATGAGAGTGCCAAGAACTTGATTATTAATCTTGTCGGCACAGGGCTTGAGAATTTCTTCAACATCTCAGGTCAGACATGGACAGGTTATTCGTCCTATCCTCTCAACTCGCAGATTGACCAGGACTACCTGATGAGCCTAAGAGGCAACGATGTCATACCTGGAACCGCCGTGACGGCGTCCAGTGGGCATGAGACAGCCTATGAGCTCATCAAGACCTTCAACCTCACTGACAACACCTACCCTTATTACGCTCTTAGCGCCAGCATGCTGACGGGAGCCAACAAGGCTCTCCTCTACCTCACGCCAGAGGCGGCTAAAGCCGGAGCTAATGCCAGAAAGTATCGTGGACAGGCTCTTGCGGTCCGCGCGTACGCCTACATGCAGCTTATGGAGCGCTTCCAGCCGGCTTACACCAATGGTGGTAAGGACGGAAAGGGAATGCCTATATATAAGTCTTACGGTACAAACGATCCTGCGCCTATCTCTTCCGCCACGGACACCTACAAGTTCATCCTTGAGGATCTTACCGAGGCTGTCGAGGATCTTGCGGAAATGGGCTATACGACAGAGCCTAAGGATGTTGACCGTGGCGTGGCTCAGTTCCTTCTTGCTCGTGCCGCTCTGTGGTCCGGGGATTGGGACACTTGTATCAAGGCTGCGTCTGAGATTGTCAGCAAGTTCCCTAATTTCATCAAGGAGGCGAACTACGGTGCGAAGGATGCGGATTTCAAGGCCTATTGCGATGGAACCAAGGACTGCAAGTCTGAGGATAACGCCTTCCTTGTCGTGGCCGCCAACCCTGAGGCCTTGATGGGATTCATCAGTGGCGCCGGCTCGAACACCTACACATCGTCATTCTTCAACATATTCGCCAATGGTGTGGCCGGTTCGAGTGGAGAGCCGCCTCGGATTGACTCAAGGCTCTATGACAAGATTGACGCGAATGATTTCCGAAAGGACATATTCACCACATCCACAGCCAACTACAAGTACATCCTTGATTCGGATGGGAAGACTCTGGAGCAGCAGATTCCTGAATATTCAAGTATGAAATTCGCCGCGACTTTCGCTAAGGGTGTGACCGTGCGTGACCATCAGATCATTTGTGACAACTACATCTTCCGTTCTTCCGAGGCCTATCTGATGCTTGCCGAGGCCTATGCCCAGAGTGGACAGGATGCCAAGGCCAAAGAGGTTCTCAACAAGTTGCTCGCCGCCCGTACCAAAGCCGGCAAGCCGACTCTCACCTGTGATAACTACAGCGGGATGTCGGGGATGTCCGCACTCCAGATGGTCCAGCTTCAGACCCGCATCGAGATGTGGTGCGAAGGTGGACGTGAATTCTACAACAACAAGCGTTGGAACATCAGTGTCAACCGCACGGGATCAAACAACCACTACAGGACAGGCACGTTGTCGGTTGATGAGATGGTTCTTTCGATTCCAAGATCCGAGACCACTACCAACACTCATTGGGCAGACTAATCATGGAATTATTAATGAATTATGAATATGAAAGCAAAATTATTGATATTGGGCGTTCTTTCAGTTTTTGCGATGGCATTCGTCTCGTCATGTAAGGATGAGGAAAGTTTCGTAAAGGCCGAGAGTGTCTCAATAAGTCCGGCCAAGGTCACTCTGACAGCCGGTGAGCATACGGAATTGACAGCGACCGTAGCGCCAAATAATGCGACCAGCAAGTACTTCAAATGGGCGTCTTCCGATGCAAAGGTCGCGTCTGTTGACAACTTTGGTAGAGTTGTGGCTCTGTCTCCTGGTTCCACTACCATCACCGTCACCACTGACGATGGTGGTTTTAAGGCAACCAGTGAGATCATTGTCAATCCTAAGCCTGTTCAGAGTGTGTCTTTTGACAAGGCGGAGATCACTGTCTATGAAAATGAGACAGCCACATTGGTGGCCATAGTCAATCCTTCCGACGCCACTGACCAGTCTGTGACATGGTCTACGTCGGACAAGGACATCGCAACTGTTGACAAGAACGGCGTTGTTACCGGACAGGCGACAGGAGAGGCTGTGGTGACAGCCACGACAACCGACGGTGGGAAGACGGCGTCCTGCAAGGTCAAGGTCGAGGCACGTGTGCCTACCGAGCCTGAGCAACTCGAATTGTGGAAGAACGACAAGGCTGGCTATCGTCCTATTCTTGGAGGCGATGCATCGGTTGACAAGGGATGGCTTACCTACAAGGACGGTGTCGTTCGTTGGACGGAGAACACTACAGGAAGTCCTCGTACCGCAACAATCGAGTTTACCACCGGCTCAAGGATCACCGTGACTCAGCTTTCTCCTGCCGATTTCAAGGGTTCCTGGACGTTATATTCCAAACTCTTTGATCCAAACAAGACTTTGGGTAAGGGAAACGTGAACGCTGACAAGACAACGGTGACATTCGGCAATCCTCTCAACGGGGAGACTTTGGCGGACGCCAATGGTGCGGAGCATGTCAACAACGTGGGTGTCAAGGGACTTTACCTCGACTCGATCCTTGACGCATGCGTCGAGATTGACTACAAGAACAAGACAGCCAAGGTGGGTCTGTTCCTTGACCGCCGCAAGTCTCAGTCGCTAAGTGGCGGTAAGTTCTGCGTTTACTTGCCTGAGTGCTCGGGAGGAAACGGTTGGGGCAACTACAACTTCGCTCCTAAGGATTTCTCCGAGACCAACTATGATTGGCTTTGGTTTACAGCGAAGGACAACTTCAAGACCTTGAAGTACCAGTACTTCGGTGCCGGTCAGAAGACCAGCAACGGAAAATACTACATCTGTGGTGTTTCGATCGCCAAGGCAACATCAGCTGACAACTCCACAATCTCTGGCAGTTACGATGTGGTCTATCAGGCGAACTACAACGGAAGCAATGGAGAGAGCATGTATTTCGCAAGGTAACCCTCTTTAACTTTAAACCTGCTTATTAAAACAAGGCGACCGGGATCACCGGTCGCCTTGCTTTTCGGGTCATTACCTTAATGCCTTTACCTGTTTCTCGGTAAGCCCGGTCAACTGTAGGATCTGCCCTATCGGCATACCGATTTCCAGCATGGCCTTGGCTACTTCGGTCTTACCTTCGGTTATTCCTTCAGCCTTACCTTCAGCCTTACCTTGGGCCATGCCATCTGCGATTCCTTTGGCCTCTCCGTCGGCATAGCCTTTCTCGAAGCCCTTGCGCTCGGCGAATACGCGCTGCGCCAGAATGTCCCTCTCGTTCATCTTGTCGATCTCGTATTTAAGTTTCTTCTCCTTGTCGAACGCCGCCACCTCGCACGCCTCGGCGAGCCGTCTGGAGATTCCTCCGGCCTCCTCGATCCACTCCGGAATCTTTTGGAAGCCACCGCTGTTCCTGAATATGTAGAACAGCCTGTCGGACTCCGTCACGCACTCCTCCAGCGTCTTGGTGAACAGTGTCATCTCCACAAAGATAACACTAATTGTCTGATTCGCAACCATTCCGGTGCGTTTTTCCGTGAACTGCCAGTAGGAGATGAGGTGGTCGGTGTCCCAGAGCGACTCGTCGTCGTGTCTCAGGCGATAGTTCAGGAAGGAGACCACATAGACCGGGTGGAGCTTCCCGTACAGATCCCCCTCCGACAGTTCCAGATGGTACAGTCCTGACGCGTAATAGACGCACCTCTCGAAGAAGCTGTCCTCCTCCGAGGCCTGCATCTCCACGATGAACGTCCTGTCGTCCTTGTCCACACAGACCAGGTCGAGCACTGTCTTCTTCCCGTAGATCACATCCTGTTGCTGCTCCCGGTCGGAATATTCCTTGATGTCCTCGATCCTCGCCTCGGGAGGCAGGATCTGGTTCAGCACCCCGATCAGGATGTCCTTGTTGTTCCTGTCCGCGAATACGGCCTTGAAGCCCACGTCGCTCCGCAGGTTGACGAACGGAGCGAGCTCTTGTCTCTTTTCATTGAAATACATAGTTCAAATTTTAAACAAACATTTGAACAGCAATAATATGCACAATAAATGTAAAAAACGAAAAGAAACATATACGGATTATAAAAAACAGAAATATTTTCGGTTGTTACTCCCTTAAGTAACATAAAAAAAAATAAGTTGCTTCAGATTAAGAGAAGATTTTCGAGGATAGATCTTTTTTTGAAGAAGGAGTGTGCCGGTGGCACATGACTGATGAGAAAAGAGATCTAGACCGAAAAGATTCCTTAAGATGATGCAGGTTATTTTTTGAAGGTTACTAAATACCACTTGGAACCTATCTAAGCGGCTAGCCCGATGGTTCGGGCTCACCAACCATGGTTCGGCAGACTCTGTTGCCGTATGCTGGCAGACGCTTTGACGAGCTCAGACCACCAGCGTATCAGAACCGAAGAGCTGCACAGCGCCCAAAAACTTTCTCCGAACGCAGTGGGGAGTAAGCGATTGAAAATCAATTACAAAAGCGAAGCCCTTTAGCTGATATCAACTGAAGGACTTCGCTTAATATGCTGTGAAACAGAGGCTTACCCTCCGCGGAAAGTTACTTTGCTTTTGCGGAAAGCGAGTATGGCTTGTCGGCAGGCTTCTGGCCGCGGGCCTTGTTCGGCTTGGAGGCCATGACGAACTCGAGGGTGCCTCCTTGGAGGAGGTCATCGTGGGTGATGTAGAGTTTCTTGAACTCAACGCCGTCGCGCAGTACCTTCTTGACATAGCGGTTCGTGTCGCTCACGCCGTCGGCCTTCACCTCAAGGGTCTTGCCGTTAGGAAGGGCGATACGGGCGTACGGAAGGTACGGAGCGCCGAACACGTACTGGTCGCTTCCGGGGCAGACAGGATAGAATCCAAGCACGCCGAAGATGTACCAAGCGGACATCTGACCGCAATCGTCATTCCCTCCCAATCCGTGAATATCAGGACGATACATCCTGTTGATGATTTCCCTCATCCAGTACTGTGTCTTCCACGGCTGGCTTGTCCAGGCATAGAGATAAGGAATATGATGGCTCGGCTCGTTGCCGTGTACGTAGCCACCGATCAGGCAGTCTTTCGTGATGTCCTCGTTGGTTGCGTAGGCATATTCAGGAAGATCGTGGTAGAAGAGTTCGTCCAGCGCGGAAATGAACCTCTTCTCGCCACCCATCAGCGCCATCACGCCGAAAACGTCCTGCGGGGCGTGGAAAGAGAAGTTCAGCGAGTTGCCCTCGATGAAGCCCTCGCCCATCGTCTGCATGATGTCGAAATCCTTCTTGAAGGAACCGTCGGCGTACTTTGGACGGGCGAAACCGAGTTCCGTGTCAAAGACATTCCTGTAATATTGCGCGCGTGCGAGATATTCATCGGCCACCTTGTCATTACCCGCGAGCCGGGCGGTGTGCCAGATGGTCCAGTCGTCGTAGGAATATTCCAGCGTGTTGCTGGCGGCGGTGGAGATCTTGTCGTAAGGCACGTAGCCGAGCCTCATATATTCCCCAAGCCCGGCGTACCAGTCTGCCTTTGAGGTGGTTACCATCGCCTCAAGGGCGCGGTCGCGGTCGATGTCCAGCCCTTTGGTGATGGCGTCGGCCAGCACAGGGACGGCATGGTAGCCGCTCATGCACCAGTTCTCGTTGGCACAATGGCTCCAGACAGGAAGGAAGTGCAGCACGTTCTGGTCGTAGTGGGCCAGCATCGACTCCACCATGTCCCTGTCACGGTCCGGCTTGAACAGGGCTAGGAACGGATGCTCGGCACGGTAGGTGTCCCAAAGTGAGAACACTGTGTAGTTCGTGAAGCCGTCGGCCTGATGGATCTCGTGGTCGAGGCCTCTGTACTTCCCGTCCACGTCCATGTAGACTGACGGGTTGATCATCGTGTGGTAGAGGGAAGTGTAGAACATCCTCTTCTCGTCCTCGGTTCCCTGGATCTCAATCTGGGAAAGCTCTTTCTCCCAAGCGGATGTCGCCTCGGCGGCGATCTGGTCGAAAGACTTTCCGGAGGCCTCCGCCGCAAGGTTCTTCAGTGCGCCCTCCGCACCGGTCGCCGACAGGGCCACCTTCACGGTCAGCTCCGGGTTTCTGGAAGTGGCGAACTTGAACCAGGCCACCAGCTTGCGCCCTGCCATCGCCGGGAAGTTGTGGTACTGGTCGAACTTGCTCCAGCCTCCTTTATAATTGATCTTCTCGCGGTCCGCGTAGCCATATTCAGAAATAGGCTGCGAGAAGGAGATCGCGAAGTAGGTGTAGTTGGTGCGGGCCCAGCCGTTGGTGATGCGGTAGCCGGTCAGGAGGGTGTCGTTCCGCACCTGAACCTCCGCCCAGAGGGTCTTGCCGTCGTAGTTGTAGATTCCGTGGATGAGATCCAGAATCACCTGCCCGTCAACGCCTTTCGGGAATGAATATTCATGGACTCCGACTCTGGTGGTGGCGGTCAGACGGGCCTTTACGCCGTAGTCGTCCAGCGTCACCTCGTAGCGTCCCGCCGAGGCTTTCTCCGTGGAGTGCGAGAAGCGGCTGCGGTAGCCGCCGTCCGGGTTGTCCGCCGTGCCGGGGTTCAGTCTCAGCGCTCCCGTGGTCGGCATCAGGAGGATGTCGCCCAGGTCGGAGTGTCCCGTGCCGCTGAAGTGGGTGTGGCTGAACCCGACGATCGTAGGGTCTGAGTAACGGTAGCCGGCACAATATTCATAAGCCCTCGGCTGGTATTTCCCGTTCACATTGTGAGGGATGGTGTCCGTGTCAGGACTAAGCTGGACTCCGCCGAAAGGCACGCACGCCCCCGGAAAAGTGTGTCCCATTCCGTCGGTGCCGATGAACGGATCTACATAACTTGCCTTGGAGGAAGGCTGCTGCGCGGCTGCCCCGACGCAGAGAAGCAGGAACAGTCCTGCGTTAAACAATTTAAATTTCATAGGTCAAATATACGTAAAACTATTGTTTTTTGTTAAATTGTGGCTAAATTTGTTTTTCATATCTTTGCGCCAAGAGTTTTTGGTACGCATTGGTTAAATCGGTTTATCATCAAAGTAGGACTCATATATTAAAGATAGGTAACACTTTAATTAAACAACAAATTTAGTATTTATGTCTTTCAAAAAGATCGTTTTGTCTCTAGTCCTTGTACTGGCGCCATTGGCGGTTTTGGGTCAGACCAAGACCATCAAAGGTGTGATCTACGAGGAGGAAACCGGCGAGACCATGCCGGGAGCGACAGTGTCGGTCGTCGGATCCACAAAGGGTGTGATGACTGACCTTGACGGTTCTTTCGAACTGTCCGGAGTCAAGCCGACTGACAAACTCAAGTTTGAGTGTCTCGGAAAAGAGACTCAAATCCTGGAAGTCGGAAGTATGACCAACTTCATCGTTAAGCTGAAGAACGCGGCTAACGAACTGGACGAGGTGACCATCGTCGCCTTCGGTAAGCAAAGGAAGGAGAGCACTGTCGCCGCCATCACAACCGTTGATGTCGGAACCCTGAAGGTGCCGTCCAGCAACTTGACAACCGCTTTGGCCGGTAATGTCGCCGGTGTGATCGCCTACCAGCGCTCAGGTGAGCCTGGCCAGGACAACGCCGACTTCTTCGTGCGTGGTATCACCACCTTCGGCGCGAACACCAGCCCTCTGATCCTCATCGACAACATCGAACTTACCTCCACCGACCTCGCCCGTCTCCAGCCGGACGACATCGAGAGCTTCTCGATCATGAAGGATGCCACTGCGACCGCCCTCTACGGAGCCCGCGGAGCCAACGGTGTCATCTTCGTGACCACAAAGCGCGGCCAGGAAGGCCCGGCGAAAATTTTCGCCCGTGTAGAGACCTCGATCTCCCAGCCTACCGATGTTGTACAGCTTGCCGACCCTATCACCTACATGAAGTCCTACAATGAGGCCATCACCACCCGTGACCCTCTCGGAGACCTGATGTACTCTTACGACAAGATCGAGAACACCGGTAAACCGGGCGCGAATCCGTACATCTACCCTGCCAACGACTGGTACAAGATGCTCTTCAAGGATTATTCCACGGCATACCGCGCAAACGTTTCCGTTCGCGGTGGAGGCAAGGTTGCGACCTATTATGTGTCCGGCGCGTTCACCGAGGACACTGGTATCCTGAACGTCGATAAGAGGAATAGTTTCAACAACAACATCGACCAGAAAACCTACACCTTGCGTTCCAACATCGACATCAATGTGACCCCTACCACGAAGCTGGCTATCCGCCTTACCGGTAACTTCACGGATTACCGAGGACCGCTGGACGGAGGTAACAAGGTCTATGTGGATGTTGTTCACTCAGATCCTGTTCTCTTCCCGGCGTACTACCCGATGGATGATGACCACATCGGCATCAAACACATCATGTTCGGCAACTGGGACAAAGGAGGTTACACGAACCCTTATGCGAATATGGTCAAGGGGTACCGCGACTACCAACGTTCCCAGATGATCGCGGCGGTCGAACTCAACCAGAATCTTGATTTCATCACAAAGGGGCTCAGCGCGATGACATTGTTCAACCTGACTCGTCTTTCAGACTTCAGCGTCAACCGTCAGTTCAGTCCTTATTGGTACACGATGGACAACTACGACTCCTACACTGGAGAATACCACTTACGCAGAATCAACGATGATGGTACCGACTACCTCACCTACAATGAAGGAAGCAAGACTGTGCAGAACACATTATATTCAGAGACCAGACTCAACTATGCCCGTGACTTCGGCCGCAGCGAGGTGACCGGTCTTTTGGTACTCACCGCCTATGAGTCACGCAAAGCCAACGCCGGCTCCCTCCAGCTTTCCCTTCCTTCCCGCAACGCCGGTCTTTCCGGACGTTTCACCTACGGTTGGGACAAGAGGTACTTCACCGAGTTCAACTTCGGTTACAATGGCTCCGAACGTTTCCACAAATCCCACCGTTGGGGATTCTTCCCTTCTGCCGGTGCTGCGTGGGTGATGTCAAACGAGCCTTGGTTCAAGTCTTTGAAGAAAACTGTTGACAACCTTAAATTCAGGGTATCGTACGGTCTCGTCGGAAACGACAAGATTGGTAATGAAAACAACCGTTTCTACTACCTCTCTGAAATGAATATGAATAGTTCCGCTAATCAGGCGTTCTTCGGTGATCGCAGGCAGGTCAACTACAAAGGCATCGATGTTACCCGCTATGCGAACGAGGCTATCACTTGGGAAAAATCCTACAAGACCAATTACGCTGTGGAAATCGGTCTGTTCGACAACTTCGACCTCATCGCCGAGTACTTCACCGAGAGGCGTAAGGACATATTCATGACTCGTGCCGACGTTCCAGAGACAATGGGACTTCAGGCGGGAATATCCGCCAACATCGGTGAGGCCAGAGCCCACGGTGTCGATCTTCAGGCTGAGTACCAAAAGGTTTGGAACAAGGACTTTTGGACATCCGCAAGAGCGAATTTCACTTGGTCAACAGGCAAGTACGATGTCTATGAGGAGCCCACCTATCCAGAGAAGTACCGTCAGCACGCAGGCTACTCCATCAAGCAGACCTGGGGCTACATCGCCGAGCGCCTGTTCATTGATGACGAAGAGGCGGCCAACAGCCCTGACCAGACTTCTTTCGGTTCTCCTTACGGAGGCGGTGACATCAAGTATACCGATGTCAATGGTGACGGCAAGATCACAACCGCTGATATGGTTCCGATTGGTTATCCTACCTCTCCTGAGATCATCTATGGATTCGGTGTTTCACTCGGTTACAAAGGGATTGACCTTTCCGTGTTCTTCCAAGGCCTTGGACGAGAGTCGTTCTGGATTGATGCGACAAGTACCTACAGCACCAAATATAACAGGTACGGTACCGCTCCGTTCGTGAACAACACCCAGTTGCTCAAGGCTTACGCTGATAGCCACTGGAGCGAGGACAACCGTGACATTTACGCTCTTTATCCAAGGTACAGCGCCTACGAAAACTTCAACAACACAGCGACGAGCACCTGGTGGATGAGGGATGGTTCATTCCTTCGTCTGAAACAGCTTGAACTTGGTTATACCATTCCACAGAAGTTGACCACTAAACTCCATATTGGAAGTCTGCGTGTCTACTTCCAGGGCAATAATCTCCTGTGCTGGAGCAAGTTCAAACTTTGGGATCCCGAGCTTGCCGGTAATGGCCTTAATTACCCTATTCAGAGGACATTCAACTTTGGTGTGAATGTTACGTTTGACACCAAATAATGTACGAGAATTATGAAAAAGATTTTTAAGAATATAACAATTTCACTGTTGGCGGCGGCTTCGCTGTACGGAGTCAACGGTTGCAACAAGTTCCTTGATGTTGTCCCGGATGATGGACTGGCATCAATCGAAACCGCATTCAACCTTAGATCGACAGCCATCAGGTATCTGGCCACCTGCTATTCATATATGACAAATGACGGAGTGGCCGGACAAGACAGCGGAATGCTTACCGGTGACGACCTTTGGGATCTGGACAGCCGTGTCACCACGTACTTATACAACAAGAACTATGCTTCTTTCCCTATCGCAAAAGGATTGCAAAGTGCTGCCATCTGCTATAACAGCGACTGGAAAAGTATGTACGAAGGAATCCGTTGCTGCGACATTCTGGTGGAGAATATCGATAAGGTCCCGGATATGAACGAAGATGAGAAGCAGCAGTGGAAGGCAGAAGTCTCCTTCCTTAAAGCATACTATCACTTCAATCTTATCCGCAAATGGGGACCGGTTCCGATCATTCGTGAAAGCCTTCCGATTGATTCCAATGTTGAGGAAGTACGCGTCTATCGTGACAACATTGATGACTGTTTTGACTTTGTGCTCGACCTTCTTGATGAGGCTCTTCCGTATTTGCCGATTGTAAACCCATCGGATGACGAGTTGGGACGTGTCACAAAGCCAATCTGTGCTGCGCTGAAGGCCAAGGTCGCTGTCTATGCGGCCAGCCCGTTGTTCAATGGAAATGAAGAGGAAGCTTCTTTGATTGACGGCCGTGGACAAAGGCTTTTCCCAGCCAAGTCTGACGCAGACAAGCTTAAACGTTGGGAGGACGCTCTTGAGGCTTGCGAGGATGCCCTTGACATCTGCGAGGAAGCCAACTTGAAGTTATACGAGAGGACATATGTTGAACAAGATTATAGAATGTGTGACTCTCTTGTCACAGATCTTACAATCCGAAACGCTTTCTGCGAAAGATGGAACAGTGAACTGATCTGGGGTAATACTCAGGTATCAACCACCTCTTTCCAGCAGTGGTGTGTGCCGATTCTGCAGATGGATCCAAGCGATGGGAAAAAACTTGGAGGTATCGGAGGAACGGATTTCATTGGCGTACCACTTAAGATCGCCGAGCAGTTCTATACGAAGAATGGACTTCCTATCAATTACGACAAGGAATTCGCGAGTGTAGATCAGTTTAAACTTAGGACAGGAGATGCAGCCCACAAATACTATATCAAACAAGGTTACGAGACTATCCAGCTGAACTTCGACCGTGAGCCAAGATTCTATGCCGATCTTGGGTTCGACGGTGGAAAATGGCTCGGTGCGTTGTCCAACTACAATGACTTGACTCCTGATGATGTACACACACTTGAAGCTCGCGGAGGTAACTCAAATGGTAAGTCCAACAATAAGGAAGCTGGCCCTGTAACAGGATATTTTCCCAAGAAATTGGCTCCATACAGGGTTACCTGGTCCGGAACATCATCAACCGCGAGCCTTGCGTCATATTGGTTCCCGTGGCCTATAATTCGTTTGTCTGACCTCTATCTGCTTTATGCTGAAGCCATCAACGAGGTTGAGGGACCAAACGGCGCATACAGCGAGGAACTTTTCAACGCTCTTGACGCTATTCGCAAGCGTGCCGGTATTCCTGGAGTAAAAGAGTCTTGGGATAATTACAGCACACGTCCTGACCTCTATAGGTCACAGGCCGGAATGCGTGAGATCATTCACCGCGAACGTCTGATTGAGCTTGCGTTCGAGAGCCAGAGGTTCTGGGATCTCCGCCGTTGGAAAGAAGCTTCAACAGAATACCAGAAAGGAATATATGGATTCCGTGTTATGGCGCCAGCTGCCAAGGACTACTACCAGAAGACCTACATCGCAGACCAGAATTTCGGTCTAAAGGATTATTTCTGGCCTATCTACACATACTACATTGAAAGAAACCCTAATCTCGTACAGAATCTTGGATGGTAACACTTTAAAAGTCATAAGGAATGAATAACATAATTAAAACGACGTTCACTCTTCTATTATCAGCCATTTTCATAACCGCCTGCAATGACGGAGCGAATGATTTTGGCAGAGTAGATCAGAAGAATGATAATATTCCGGCTCCCAGCCCTGTTTCGGTGGAAAGCGTCAGAAGCATCAGCGGCGGTGCTGTCATCAAGGTGAATATTCCGGATGATGACAACGTGAAAGGTGTAATCGCAAGGTATACACGTAATGGAAAGCAGGTCAATTCAAAAATCTCTCGTTATGTTGACAGCCTGACCGTGGTCGGCTTTGTTGACACTAAGCCACATACCGTTGAGATTGCGGCTATTAATGTGAATGAAGTTGAATCAACACCCGTGAAAGTTGAGATTACTCCTCTTGAGCCGGCTATCTCACTTGCTAAAGCCACACTTTACCAGACTTTCGGAGGTGTTAAGGTTCGCATAGATGGAAACACCCCTAAAGAGAATCTTACAATTGTTCTCCTTAGGGACACAGACTTGAGTGATTTTGAAAAACCTACCTCTCAAATGAAATGGGAGCAGGTGACAACCTTGTTCACGGCCGCCGAGACCATCACTCTTCCGAGACGAGGGATAGAGCCTGTAGAGGCCATATTCGGAGCTTATCTCCGTGACAGGTGGGGTAATGTGTCAGACACCGTTAAGGCAATCCTTACACCTCTTGAGGAAGTGGAATTGGATAAGGATAAGTTCAGAGATGCCAAAATCAAGGATGACAACTGTACGGCCAGCGCGACAAAATACAAGATCGAAAATCTTTGGGACAAGTTGAATGATGACGGAAAAGGTAATTATATATTTGACAGCAAGCAGCTTGACCTCCCTACATGGCTCACAATTGACCTTGGAGTCAAGACCAAGTTAAGCCATATCAAGACTTTGCCTCGTGGGCAAGGTTATTTGACATACACTGCCGCACATCCAAGAATTTTCGAATTTTGGGGTAGTGCGAATCCGACAGGTGAAAAAGTAGAAGGCAACACCCACGGATTTGACAACTCTTGGTTCCTTCTTGGAAGATTCGAGCAGGCCAAACCATCCGGCTATGACCCTGACGGTTCACCTGGTGTTATCACACAGGATGACAATGCCTACTGGAATGCCGGCAATGACTTTGAGTTCAATAACGAGGAATATCCTCACGCCTATGATGAGCTCCGGTATTTACGTGTTGTATTCATTGATTCTTTCGGAACTTATGGATTCGACACAAAATCCTCCAAGATTCAGATGGGCGAGCTTACGCCATTCGGGCAGGTTCTTCAGGAATATAGGTAATAAATTACTCTATGATGAATATGAAAACATTGAAAACGAGCATATTTGCTGCGGCAGCCATTCTTGGCTCGGTTGTCTCCTGCACATCTCAGGATGACATCTACAAGGAGTTCATCAAGGATGGAGGCTACATCTATCCTGCCAAGGCCGCAAACATTACTTCCGAAACAGGTTTTCAGAAGGTCACCTTGTTTTGGCCTGTTCCCAAGGATCCTTCCTTGAGAAGTGCCAGGGTCTATTGGGACAACTACACCGACTCTCTTGATCTGAATTATTCGGATTTTTCAGATACTGTGTCTGTAACAATCACGAACCTTGCCGACAGAAGTTACACGTTCGACATAGTGAATTTCGACAAACTCGGAAACAAGTCCATCGCCGCGGAGAAGTCCGCCACACCTTACGGAATGAATTGGCTCTCCACGCATGAGGAAAGGCAGTTTAAACACGCTTGGGTTGACGGCACCACAGCTACTGTCCAGCTCACAGAATCGACATCGGAGATGGTCGCCACCAAGTTCCGCTACAAGAATCTTGACGGCGAATGGGTCGAGTTCGGTCCGAGGATGACCCCGAGGGAAGTCAACTTCAAACTCACTAACGCCATGCGCGGAAAGTATTTCGAGTTCAGCTCCGGATTCCTTCCAAGCGACGGTAGGGACACGGCCTGGATGGAGTGGACAAAGTCCTCCTACCCGATTGTCTATCCGCTTGACACCAAGGATTGGACTGTTACCGCAACCACTGGCGGCACTATGGGAGAGAATACTCCGGACAAGATATTCGATGGAATCGCGGATGCCAATCATCGTTGGCACAGTACCGCAGGCAATAATTTCCCTAAGATATTGTCAATTGACACCAATTGCGAAGCCGGAAAAGAGCCTACTTACAAGACTTTCTCCATGGCTCGTAACCCTAAAATGAGCTACCGTTACATCTTCAACTTCCAGATTTTCACAGGCAACGAACCGTTCAATCCGGATGAGAAGAATTTCGCTTCAGTATTCGGAACTCCGATATGTAATTCCTTGCTGTACTGGGGTGATAACCCCGGCAGCAGGAACTGCACGATGGAATCAGGACGCTACATTGCGATTGTCTTCACCAACTCCAGGAACAAGCAGGGTTACCTCGACCTTTGGGAGCTTACTGTCTGGGGCTACATCGAGGCTGACGCCAACTAATAATTAAACTATTTGGGAAAAATGAACATCAAAAAAATGTCAATATTCATTCTGGCGGCATTGGTCTCCGCTACGACTTTCCTTTCCTGCAACGTGAAGGAGGACAACGGAGGCGGTTCGGACAAAGAACCTGAAAAGCCGACTCTGACCGAGATCAAGTTCAAAGCCGAGCTCCCTGACGCTCCCGCCGGATTCAAGACGACCTGGAGCGCAGGAGACGAGATTGTCGTCTACAGCGTGAAAGGCAACTTCACCTCTAAGGAGACAATGAAGGCCACGGATGTGACCTCCGATGGCAAGACCGCCACATTCGTCTCTACCGGAAAGCTTCTCAAGGAGGCTGAATATTTCTATGGAATGCTCAAGGACTGCGGAATCAAGGGCTTCAAGCTCAAGCAGTACTGGTCAACAGACAACATGGACAGGTGCCGCGACGCGGTGCCTTCCGTAACCGTGGCAGGATGCGACAAGAACGACATGACTCTGAAGTTTCAGAACATGTTCTCTCTTCTTTCCGTGACAGTCACCAACCCGGACACCAAGTATGTCAAGGTCTCAGGCAACAACGGTGAGGTCATCAACAAGAACGCCTTCATCGCTTTCGCAGATTACACCCTTTCTGACAACCCGTCACCAGACTTTGAAAGCACAGTTTCCATCAGGAAATATGTCAACGGAGCCGGCACCTACCATATCGGCCTCCGCCCTGACCTTCTCCTGAACAGCGGCTACACAATCGTGGCCTGCGATGCCTCCGACAACGTCATCGGCAGGATCGCCTCCTACGAGACACTTGAGACTCAGCCAGGCAAGGTTTACAACGCCGGAGAGATCGAGGCTCCACGTGAGCTCTCTCCCGTATTTGACGAGTCCAAGATAGCCCTTTCCCTCGCCGCCATCAGCGACGTGCACATCGAGGGGTCGAGCGATGCCTATGCCAATAAGTTCACCTCGGCCCTCAACCAGCTCAAAGTCAAGGCAGCCGAGAGCGATGCCAACGGAATCGACGGAGTGATGGTTGTCGGTGACCTCATCCAGAGGGCGGAGATCACGATGGCGCAAAATTTCAAGGCTCTCTACGAGGATGTATTCAAGCCTACGGAAGTTCCGATGATTTACACGATCGGCAACCACGACATGAATCCTAAATATGATTGGACTCCAAGCACTGTCGCTCAGTCGGTCGCTATGGCCAATACATTCGGCGATGAATATTTCAAGACAGACATCGACAACACGATGAGGAACAACTACGAGGCTCGCCACTGCGTCATCGGAGGCTATCATATTCTCGCTGTGACTCCTAACGGCGACCAGCCGATCACATATTCACCAAACGTCATCACTTGGCTTGACCAGCAGTTGGATGCCATCACGAAGACTGATCCTAACAGGTACGTGATTGTGCTGACGCACCCTATGATCTACAACACGATCTACGGCAGTCTCCTTGGTGAGGACGGCGGAGTCTGGACTTCCACTCTGCCTAACTACTGGGCCACAAGGGTTCTTACAGGCGTGCTTGAGAAATATCCTCAGGTTGTCTCGTTCCACGGCCACCTCCACTTTCCGATCAACGATCCGCGTTCCCTCTGGCAGGGTAAGTGGACGGCTCTCGGATGTGGATCCACAAGGTATATGGCCATCGAGCCTGCCGGCTGGGAAGGCATCAGCAGCACCCCTACCGTGATGAACGATGCCAACAACTTCTCGCAGGGTTATTTGGTACAGTTCGATGTCAACGGCAACATGCGTATCGTAAAGATGGACTTCTTCAACAACGGAACCATCGGTGAACCTTATGTAATGCAGTACCCTGACGCCGCCGGTGCGAACCTCGCGAAATACAACAACGTGACCCGCAAGGCCGCCAACCAGGCTCCGACAATGAGCACGATCGAGGCCAAGGATGTAAAGGATAACGAGGCTGCTTCCGTGACATTCGCCGCGGGCAAGGATGATGAGTTTGTCCACCACTATGTCATCACACTCTCAAAGGGTGGCAATGTGGTCGCGACCAAGAAGATCCTCGCTGATTTCTACCTCCATCCGAATACCTCGGAGATGAAGTCCAGCTGGACCTACGGTTTCGGAACCCTTTCAGAGTCCGGTCAGTACACCGTTTCTGTTGTCGCCGTGGATTCCTGGGATGCCGAGAGCGCCCCTGTTTCCGCGACCTTCAACTGCGGTGACGTCACCCCTTCGGAAAAGGTTGACAAGTGGGTTGACGATGCCGCTGGCAGTCAGGCCATATCAGCCTCCGGCACACCTACCGGCGGCGACGGCTGGCTTACCTACGCTGACGGCAAGGTTTCATGGACTGCCAATACAACCGGCCATCCTCGTACCTCCACTCTTACTTTCGAGAACGGTTCATCCTTCAAGCTCACTCAGATTGCCCCGGCGGACTTCAAGGGTGGATGGAAATTTACCACAAAGATTTTTGCCGGTGCTGGCGCATCCGCAAAAGCAGCCGACCCAGGGGTAATGTCCGTGACATTTGTTGATCCGCTTAAACCAGCGACTCTTAAGGATGTTGATGGTGTGGAACATACAAATAACATTGGTCTGAAAGGTTTGTTCTTTGACACTATACTTGACGCTTGCGTTGACATCAATTATGAGGCTGAAACCGCGCGTATAGGCTTCTTCCTTGATGCAAGGGATGGTTCGGGACAGGCCGTGAATGGAAAATATGCAGCATATATACCAGGTATTGCGACAAGAACCGACAAGGCATGGGCTTCCCCATGGCAGTATGCCGAGACGGAGCTTGGTGACCCTGATTATGTTTGGTTCTGGTTCACTATCTCAGAAGACTTCAACACCATTATGTACACAAACAGAACTGAAAAAACACCAGTCGAATTCCAGACTTTGACTCAGTACTCGAACAAGACGATGAATCAGATATGTGCAATAAGTGTTGTTCTTTCTGACACAAATGTGTTCAATCATTCCACAGTAAGCACTAAAGGCATTGGAGTTTACACTAATGTTTTCCAGTGCAACCCTAAGGGGAATGTCGGCGAGTTCTTCACAAGAAAGTAATCTGAGACATAACGTGTGTTGTCTAATCAAAACCAGATAACCCACCACATTCCCGATTCGGGCGGCCACAATAGGCCGCCCGTTTTTTCTTTTCACATACGTTGCTTCCCCACACAACGTGAGACATCGTTTCATCTCAGCCATTTTTTATTCGCACCTAGAACTCTACATCATTGACGAACAGCTATTTGCTATTCTGGGTATGAATATATTCGCACACTTAGAAGTCATAGATTCCGTTGTAGGCCATTCTGTGGCTCATTAATTCTCCCAAGTGTGAATAATCGCGCACACTTAGAAATGCATTAGTCTAATAATCACCGACTTGCAAGTCCAGGTGTGAGAATATTCGCACACCTAAAAGTCGCTGCCTTCATCGCAAGGCATCCTGTTGCCTATTTGTAAAGTGAAAAATCTTCCACACCTGAAAACATATCTGCTTAATAACCAGCAACTCACTGTTCTGTGTGCGAGAATACTCACATATCCGAGGGAAGCTTTCTCATTGTGGTACTTTCGGCGGCTTCCAGAAGTTCCCTGAGTGGATCGAGGAGACCGGAGGTATCTCCAGAGGGCCGCCTGGATTGGAGTGAGATCATATCCATTTGATTATTATGGAGAATGTGTTATATTTCCTCTATAAAAATGTTTCTTTCTTATGGGACGGGCGTAAAAATCGCAGATTTTATGTAAGTTTGCAGGTAATGCTGGAATTGTAAGATTATGATAACCGATGATTCATCACTGTTTGATTCTTTGAATCAGGATATATTGAATCTTGTTTTTTCGCCTCTATTATGCGCAGGTACAGTCCATTTAGTTTCTCTTTTAATTCATCGTTATCATCTTCGACCTCACCACGTTGATGTTTTATTGCCAAAGAATCGTCTTTCATTTTTAATGTCAAATAGGGCTTGGACACATCAAGATTATTGTCAACGAGCAAGAACATGGTATTATCTTTGGCGTCAGTTTGGACATAAAGTTTAGTCCAACCAACATCTTTTAACCTAACTTGTATGTACATATCTCAATTAAAATTTAGATGCTTTAACCATCCTCATGCATCGTTATATTCGGTTTTAAATTAATGGCAGAACCATTTTTGAGTGTAACGACAGGCGTGTGATGATCATATAGCCTATATGTGTTTATTGCAAAAAATAACATTTTAATGGAAATATCAAAATTCTTTTTACTTGTTAATATGCCGACATCATCTATCGTCCATCAGTTCACGGATTTGTAATATTCATTGAAAATCATTTTCTTTGCAGTTATGAGAGAAGATTTGTCACAGGTGCTTGATCAGGTGCGGAAGGTCGCCAATGAGACTGTTCCGCAGGGCGGGCGCGTCTTTCTCTTCGGATCACGGGCACGGGGCGACTTCAGAGCAGATTCGGATTGGGATTTTCTGGTCATTCTTCAAAAAGACAGAATTGAGAAAAGCGACTACGACAGTGTGATATATCCATTGACCCTCCTTGGATGGAGGTTAGGTCTTGATTTTGTGCCTGTCATCTACACGGAAAACGATTGGAACAACCGTAAGGGCACTTTGTTCTATCATAATGTTCAAACAGACTCAATAAAAATTATTTAACCATGAATGAAGAGGAGAGACGGGTGATTGTTGATCAGGAAATGGTGAAAGCTCTGAAATTTCTGACTGATGCCGAAGAATTGGCAAGGTTGGAAATGTGGAACGTGGTGGCGAACAGGGCGTATTATGCGCTTTATCACGCAGTGATGGCGATGATGGTTAATGATGGATTTTTGCCCAAGACTCATAGTGGCCTTATTACCGAGTTTGGCCGGGAGTATGTTATTACAGGAAAAATTGATCCGAAATATTCAAAGGTTCTTTCTCAAATGAGGTCTATAAGGGAGAATTGTGACTATGATGTCTTTTATTATACCTGTAAAGAAGAAATGGAGCCTGTTTTGATCACCGTAAGGGAATTGACCGAACTCATCAATGAACGGATTAATGACAGCGCTTCGAAAAGATGACTTGTAATATTTAACGATGTCACCGCATTATCTGAACGAATTCCACAAGAGCAACAGTCAGGCCTGTCGAAAGGATCTACAGTCCTTACGGCGGCAGCGATTATCTGTAGAGGATGTCCTCCGACAGAGTCGGATGTTCGGCAGATCTACGACACGGATGATCTTGTCGGAGACGGTCGAATCCAAGAACGTTTAGTTGAGTTAGATATTTCATCTATAAGCCAATTGAAGCAAACTCTGCGGCAAGCCCATTTTTTTATCGACTTACCGCAGAGTTATTCATAATAAACCTTGCGGAAAGTCGATTTTTTTTTAACTTTGCGCAAGGTTATCAATAAATATCATGAAGGTAATAGGCAGAAAATCAGAGATTGGGCAAATCCGGAAGTTGTATGATTCCGGAAAATCAGAGTTTGTTGTTGTCTATGGAAGACGGCGCGTGGGAAAGACTTTTCTGGTGAACCAGTTCTTCGACAATATATTCCTTTTCAAGGTGACCGGGCTTGCGGTCAAGGACAAGGCCGCACAACTTGTCAATTTCGGAGAGGCTCTCAAAAAACAGGGCTCGCCCCTTTGCCCTTACCCGAAATCCTGGATGGAAGCGTTTGGCTTCTTGAAGACGCTTATCGAAAGTTCAAAGGTGAATGGACGCAAGGTCGTGTTCATTGATGAGTTGCCGTTCATGTACACCAATCGATGTGATCTGGTTGTGGCCCTCGAGCATTTCTGGAATGACTGGGGATGCACGCAAGACAATCTTATGCTGATTGTTTGCGGCTCCGCCACATCGTGGATAACAAAGAAGATCCTCCGGAACAAAGGCGGTCTGCATAACAGGGTGACAGGAAAGATCTACCTCAGACCGTTCAATCTGGCGGAGTGCAAGGCCTATTTCAAGTCGGCCGGCATCAGCCTTGATGAGAAGGATATCGCGGAATGTTACATGATCATGGGCGGGATTCCTTACTATCTCAGCCTCTTTGAGAAAGGGAAAAATCTCGCGCAGAATGTGGACGAAATGTTCTTCAAAAGGAAAGGCAAACTGGACGGAGAGTTCGACAACTTGTACGCCTCCCTGTTTGAGAATAGCGAGGACTATATGAAAGTGATCGAGGCGCTCAGCCGCAGAAACGCCGGCCTGACCAGAAAGGAGGTCATCGCGGCGACAGGGCTTCCTGACGGAGGAGGCCTTAGCACTATCCTGTCTGACTTGGATGACTGCGACATAATCCGGAAATATAAGGCCTTCGGTAAAAAAGAAAATGATGCTGTCTATCAACTGACGGATTTCTACACAATCTTCTACTACAAGTTCATCAAGAAATATGGCACTTCGGACAAATCTTTCTGGTCCTACCAGGCCGGCACCACCCTTCATAATGCTTGGGCAGGAATCGCGTTCGAGAGACTGTGCATGTACCATTATGTTCAGGTAGAGAAAGCGCTTGGCATTCAAGGCATAATGACGGAAGCATCGTCCTGGCGTTCGGAAAGCGCGCAGATAGACTTGGTGATAAGCCGCGCCGACCGTGTCATAGACCTCTGCGAGATCAAATTCTGGGAAGGCCCTTTCTCAATCACAAAAAAATACCGTCAGGAACTGGACAACAAGATCAACTCCTTCCGCGACTCCCTCAAGCTTCGCCGGACCATCCACCTTGTCTTCATCACAACCTATGGCCTGAAGCCCAATGAATATAGCGGCGTGGTCCAGAACGAGGTGACCTTGAAGGATCTTTTCGAGTGATTATTTAACACAACGCCACCCGCCGCCAAGGTTCTTGCCTTTTCCCTTACATACTGTTCCGGAGAAAGGAACGTCTGCCGCTGCGCGGTCTTTTTCTTCTTCGCCATTTTATGAATATTTCCGTAAAGATACGGCAATTAATTTTAGGAAATTATATAGGAGTTGGCTAACATTTTCCTTATGGTGCTGATATTTAAGTAATTGTGATTCGTTGGTATTCCTGCATAAGAATCTGTATGTAAAGGACCCAATCTCCATCGTAGTCATATAAGACAAGGTGTGGCGGAAGATCCCGGGCTTATGCATCGGGTGAAAAAAGAGGCTATCCTCACCCGACTCCAATCAGGGATATCTTTCCGGGTGTCTAACCACTCCTTTTTCACCCGGAATAATAGTTGGGGAATATATACAAGTTGACTACCTTCCTTCGCATCGTGCCGCCATATTCACAAAATGCGGGTGACGCCAGCGCGTATGTAACTGCTTGGCGACCGCTTGCATACCACGTTAGTCAACTGCTATATAGTTACCTAATTTTATGGCCGATTTATGGCCGAAGGATCGGCACGATTCCATAAATTGATGAATATCAAAGGATGGTGCCCCACTGATTAAGCAGCAGTGAGTTACGGAACGCTGCCCTCTGAATTTGACTGGCAGGATTTGCGAATATATTCAAAGACATGTAGTTATGATTTACAGAAATATTCGGTAACTTTACGGGGAAAATGAAAATGATTGTTGTTATGAATATTCGGAGAATGTTTTTGGGCATGGCGGTGCTGTGCGGGTTTTCGGTTCTGGCGGCCGCGGAAGGGCGCTTCGACAAGCTCAGCGACCGCGTTAAGGAGGTCCCTGAGCCTGTCGTCGAAGGAACCGTGGTTCGACAGGAAGGATCCGGCAAAGGGAAACTGATCGATGACGTGAACGTTTTCGTGGGGACGGACGGGTTCGGGAACGTGTACCCGGGGCCGCAGGTGCCGTTCGGCGGGATCCAGATCAGCCCGGACTGCGACGACAAGGACTATGACTGCGCGGCGGGGTACAAGTACTCCAAGCCGTTCATCCAGGGATTCAGCCTCACGCATCTGAGCGGAACCGGAATCCCGGACATGGGCGATTTCCTCTTCCTGCCGGGAACCGGATCGAAGATGGATCCGTCAACCTACGACCACAACCAGGAATGGGGCGAGCCGGGTTACTACGGAGTGATCCTGAAGGACTACGGAGTCAAGGCCGAGATGACGGCAGCCCGGCGAAGCGGAATATTCAAGTTCACATTTCCGCAGTCGGACAGTTCGTTTGTGATGATCGACCTTGACCACACCCTCAAATGGGATTGCCTCTGGTCCACGGTACGCCTGCTGGACGAGCGCACGATCATCGGCAGCAAGGTCGTCAACGGCTGGAACCCGGGACGTTATGTCTATTTCGTGGCCAGATTCTCAAGGCCGATCGAGGAATTCAACATATTCCAGGATGACAAGCCTGTGATCTACAACACCAAGCGGTTCCGCAGCTCGCTTGAGGCGTGGGGACAGAAACTGAAGGCCGTCGCAAGGTTCAAGACCGGAGCCGACGAGAGCATATTCATAGATGTCGCCGTGTCGGCTGTAGGCACTGATGGTGCTCTGAACAACCTCAAGGAGCTGGAAGGCAAGGACTTCGCCGCCGTAAGGACCGAGGCCGAGGATCTCTGGGAAAAGGAACTTGGGAAGTACGGGCTGGATTCCGACGACAAGACGCTCCGGGAGACATTCTACACCAGCGTCTATCGCACAGCCCTCCATCCGTTCCTATTCGAGGACGCGGACGGACGCTTCCGCGAGCACGACGGCACGATCGGGAATGCGGAAGACTTCACCAACGTCACGACATTCTCGCTATGGGACACTTACAGGGCTTTCCACCCGCTTCTCAACCTCGTCAACAAGCCGCTTCAGGCAGACATCGCCAACTCGATGCTCGCCCATTTCGACAAAAGTACCGAGAAGATGCTCCCGATCTGGTCGTTCTACGGCGGCGAGACCTGGTGCATGATCGGCTATCACGCCTGCTCTGTACTGGCAGACATGATGCTCAAAGGCGTGCGTGGATTCGACTACGAGCGCGCCTTCCAGGCGATGAAGACCACCGCCACCAACCCTCACTACGACTGCATTCCTGAATATACCTCCCTCGGCTACGTGCCTTTCGACAAGGAGAAGGAATCGGTCTCCAAGACTCTTGAATATGCCTACGACGATTGGTGCATTGCCCAGGCGGCCAAGCTTCTGGGTCACCGGGAGGACTACGAGTTCTTCCTCAACCGGTCGATGAACTACCGGAATCTCATCGATCCCGAGACCGGCTACATGCGCGGAAAGGATTCCGCCGGCGACTGGCGCGACCCGTTCGCCCCTGTCGCCTATCAGGGTCCGAACTCGGTCCACGGCTGGGGAGACATCACGGAAGGGTTCACGATGCAGTACACGTGGACCGTGCCGCACGATTTCGGAGGCTATGTCGAGAGAGCCGGCAGAAAGTTGCTGCTGAGCCGCCTGGACAGCCTCTTCACCATCGAGCTGCCCGAGGATATTCCCGGAGCGCACGACATCTGGGGCCGCATCGGCGGCTACTGGCACGGCAACGAGCCTTGCCACCACGTCACCTATCTGTACGACTGGTTCGGCCAGCCGTGGAAGTGCCAGAAATGGGTGCGCTACATCGCCGACAACTTCTACGGCAACGAGCCCGGCTCGCTGAGCGGCAACGACGACTGCGGCCAGATGTCCGCCTGGTACATTTTCAACTGCCTTGGATTCTATCCGTTCTGCCCCGGATCCGATGAGTACTACATTGGTTCTCCGTGCGTTCCCGGCCTGAAGGTCAGGCTCTCGGACGGCGGCACTCTGGAGATGACCACGGAAGGTTGGAGCAAGGAAGCCGTCTACATCAAGGCCGCCTACCTCAACGGCAAGAGGCTGGACTCCCCCGTCATCCGCTATTCTGACATCAAGGACGGGGCCCGGCTTCATTTCGTGATGTCCTGCAGGCCGGTGAAGAATGGTTTTCGGCTGCGACCAAATTGATTGGCGAAGGATTACTTGGTAAGCGATAAACAATAAGTTGGTTATTATTTAAGGATTACTTAGGGGGTATCATCCGAAAATATTTCTGTTTTTTATAATCCGCATACGTTTCTTTTCATTATTTACGTTTTTAGTGCATATTATTGCGGTTCAAATATTCATTTAAAATTTGAACTATGTATTTCAATGAAAAGAGACAAGGACTCGCTCCGTTCGTGAATCTGCGGAGCGATGTGGGATTCAAGGCCGTGTTCGCGGACAGGAACAACAAGGACATCCTCATCGGGGTGCTGAACCAGATCCTGCCTCCGGAGGCGAGGATCGAGGACATCAAGGAGTACTCCGACAGGGAGCAGCGGAGGGATGTCCCCTACGGGAAGAAGACGGTGCTGGATCTGGTCTGCGTGGACAGGGACGACAGGACGTTCGTCGTGGAGATGCAGGCCTCGGAGGAGGACTTCTTCTTCGAGAGGTGCGTCTACTACGCGTCGGGACTCTACCATCTCGAGCTCTCGGACGGAGTGCGGTACAAGGGACTGCGGCCGGTCTACGTGGTGTCGTTCCTGAACTACCGCCTGAGGCACGACGACGAGTCCCTCTGGGACACAGACCACTTCATCTCCCACTGGAGGTTCACCGAAAAACGCACCGGAATGGTTGCGGATCAGACAATTAGTGTTATCTTTGTGGAGATGACGCTGTTCACCAAGACGCTGGAGGAGTGCGTGACGGAGTTCGACAGGCTGTTCTACATATTCAAGAACAGTGATGGCTTCCAAAGGATCCCCGAATGGATTGAGGAGGCAGGCGGGATCTCAAGACGGCTCGCCGAGGCGTGTGAGGTGGCGGCGTTCGACAAGGAGAAGAAACTTAAATACGAGATTGACAAGATGAACGAGTGGGACATTCAAGCGCAGAAGGAATATGCTGTGCGCAAGGGCTTGGAGGAAGGGTTGCAGAAGGGGCTGCGGGAAGGCCGTGAGGAGGGTCTGGAGCAAGGACGTGAGGAGACAAGACTTTCTATCGCAAGAAAGCTTTTCGAGGCCGGGACACCGGTTGATGTGATTGTCAACTGCACTGGAGTTGATGATGGAACAATCGCATCGTTCGCTCATCCCGAGTAGCATAATGGATGGCGATCCGCAAGTCCGGGAAGGAGCTTGCGGATGCTTTCTTTGAAGTTGCCTGACACATTTTGAAGGCGTTATTAAACGAGTCTGCGCAGCGGGGCAAAACGTGTCCTCCACTCTCTGGCCATGTTCCTTTTAATTCTTATTGATGTGGCAGTCGCCAATCTCAAGAGTCCTTGTCTTCTTTTTACTGTTCCTGGTATAGGAGCGTCTGCTTTTTCTTGGCCTTTTTCTTTTTGGCCAGTGGATGTAAATTTCTGTTAAGATACAACAATTAGTTAATTGTATGCTGAAGGAGCTGCAGAGGCTCTGCAAGTTGATGAATATTCCCGTGCCGCGGGATGCGCCTGACTGTCAGGCGGCAGTGAGCGTTTACCCATTCCGTCAAACATCACTGCCATGGGGGGACTGTCTAAAAGTATAATCACCCCCAGTTAGGATTGAATATTCGTTGTTACTCTGCATGCGGGCAATACTTTTCCATTTTCGTCGATACCTTTCAGACAGTCTGGGGGAGCTACCCCTCACTGCCCGGTGCCCGCTTCACTGCCAGGTGGGAATGTCACTCTTCGGAATTGCACGAAAAAGGGCCTGGGGGCTGTTAAGTCGCAATTCTGTGTTGAAAATTAGGCTTTTCGGGCGAAAAGGCCGCCAGAATTGCAGCGGAAGAGTGGCTGAAGGGCTTTGCAGACGTGTCCGCTATGCAATTCTGTCAATGCCAGCGGAACGATACGTCGCTGAGGTCGAGCTTCAGACCTTGACTCAGTACGGTTCCACGATAAATCAGATCTGCGGTTTCGACATTGTCGCAAAACAGCAAAACAACATAACGACAAAACGGCAAAACAGCAGCAAAATAGTTGAAGATCCAAGTTTGGAAGAGCAACATCCGCGTGGCGGCGGAGAAGTTCGTTGGGATATTCATTGATAATGTGTTAAATTTGTTGCCGCAAGCTTTTGCGTCGGTGTCGGCCTGGAAGGGTGGGCCGGTCGCCGGAGGTTATGGCTATTCGTAAAATGAGAAATGGTATGAAATTCATAAGTTGGAACGTGAACGGGCTTCGCGCCTGCGCGGGGAAAGGCTTTGATGAGGTGTTCAACACGCTTGACGCGGATTTTTTCTGTCTGCAGGAGACGAAGATGCAGCCGGGGCAGCTGGATCTGGAGTTCCTGGGGTACACGTCGTACTGGAACTCGGCGGAGAAGAAAGGCTACTCCGGCACGGCGATATATTCAAGGCACACGCCATTGTCGGTGACTTACGGCATCGGCGTTGAGGAGCACGACCACGAAGGACGCGTAATCACTCTGGAGATGCCTGAGTTCTACCTCGTCTGCGTCTATGTGCCGAACTCGCAGGACGGTCTTCGGAGGCTCGACTACCGGATGCGGTGGGAGGATGATTTCCGGGAATATCTTGCCGGCCTCGCCGCCCGGAAGGGTGTGGTGGTCTGCGGTGACATGAACGTGGCCCACAATGAGATAGACATCAAGAATCCGGACACGAACCGCCGCAACGCCGGGTTCACCGATGAGGAGCGCGGCAAGTTCTCCGGGCTTCTGGACTCTGGTTTCACTGACTCCTGGCGCTTACAGCACCCGGACGAGGTGAAATATTCCTGGTGGTCGTACCGATTCCACGCCCGCGAGAAGAACGTCGGGTGGCGGCTGGACTATTTCCTCGTCTCCGACTCCCTCAGGGACAAGATCGCAGCCACCGAGATCCACACCGAGATCCTCGGCTCAGACCACTGCCCCGTCGAACTCGACCTCGATCTGTAAGACAAGGCCGTGCGCGGGAACAGGCCATCTGCTCACGAGGCCGCTATATTCATTGGTCTCGTGCGCGAAGAGGGCATCTTCGCTCACGAATTCAAAGCTGTTTTGGGAGTCTGAATATTATTGCGTAAATTGCGCTGCGATAATTACGCAACGATAATTACGTAATAACAAATATGGCTACATTGAACAACCCTTTTGTCATCTATGGTTACAAAGGTTCTGAGTATTTTTGTGACCGTGAGGAGGAGACCGAAAAGATGATCTCCGCCCTTCATAATGAACGCAATGTCACTCTTGTGGCTCCTCGTCGGATGGGAAAGACCGGACTCATCAAGCATGTGTTCGCCAAGATGGAGAAGCAGGACAAGGACATCAAGTGTTTCTATCTGGACATCTATCCGGCGAAGAATCTGGATCAGATGGTCGGGATGTTGGGCAGTGAGATCATCGGGAAATTGGATTCTGTCTCACAGGCGGCCATGCGCCGTGTCCAGGAATTTTTCAGTAAATGGAGGCCGACTCTTACAATAGATGAAGTAACGGGCCGCCCTACATTCTCCCTTGACATTCGGCCTTCGGAAGGACGTGAGACCTTGAAGCAGATATTCGAATATCTTGGACAGTCAGGGAGGATGTGCTATATCGCCATAGACGAGTTTCAGCAGATACTGGATTTCCCGGAATCCGGGGTCGAGGCTCTCATCCGTTCATATATTCAATTCTTGCCTGACGTGTATTTTGTGTTTTCCGGCAGCCAGCAACACATGATGGAGGAGATGTTCCTTTCGGCGGACCGCCCGTTCTTCCAGAGTTCTTCCATGATGACACTTTCCTGCATAGACAAGGAGAAGTACCTTGATTTCGCCAACAACTTCTTCAAAGGACAGTCAAGGGCTATGGATGAAGATACTTTTGAATATATTTACGATGTCTCTGATAAAGTCACTTGGTATGTCCAGGCGATTCTTCATGGCATTTACGAGCATTCCAAGGATGTGATAGACAGACAATTGGTTGATGATGTCGTGCGTGAGATAATTGAAAGCCAATCCACGGCTTACCAAAATTATTGCGCATGGCTCACCGAAAACCAGCAGCGTCTTCTGACGGCGATCGCCAGAGAACGTCTGGTCACTTCGCCGTTAGGCCAAATATTTATCAGATCCTATAACCTTCCCGCTGTCAGCAGCGTTAAAGCGGCCTTGAAATCCCTTGTTGACAAACAATTGATCAGCAAGACACCCCAAGGTTACTATGTGTCAGACCGCTTCTTCGCCAAGTGGCTCTCCGGACGTGTTTTTTAATTGAATATTTAGTCGTAACTTAGCGGACTGCTTGACAGGCAAAGAATTTGTGGGGAAGAATAGCCGGTCGCCTGGATGCGACAGCTGAGTTTGCGGGGGTGGATGGTGTCGAAGTATCGATAGAAGTGCCGGTGGATGAAGTGCCAGTAAAGGAAGGACTGGAGCGGGGAAGTGCCGGAGCTGCATAATGAGTGGAACATTTATTAACACTAATGAATATGAAAACAAATAGATTTTTGGGCTTCATCATGTCTGTGGCGGCGCTTGCTTTCGCGGCCACGGCTTGTGATGACAAGAAAGAGGACTTGGGCGCTCCGTCGGTGGAGGTCGAAAAGTCCGAGATTTCATTTGAGAAGACCGGCGGAACCGAGACCGTTCAGGTGACGGCCACCAGAGACTGGAAGGCCACCACCGAGCAGGACTGGATCTCCATCGGACCGAGGGAGGGGAAAGGCTCCTCGAAGGCTGTGACAGTCGAGATCAAGGTGATGGAGAACTCTGGTTTGGATCGTGAAGGATCAGTGAAGTTCGACATCGGCTTTGACTCCAAGACTTTGGTTGTCAAGCAGAAAGGAATAGGTTCCGTGGCTGACATGACCGTCTACAAGAACGACTTTGACAAGGCGGAAGCAACAAAGACCTATGGAACAGGCACAAGCTGGCCATATCTCGATCAGTTTGACGGTTGGAAGAACGCGACTGGAACGGGAGCGGGAAGTGAGGAATATTCGTTTAAGGCGATGTCGGCCAGGGCGAACTCCACTTCTAACAGCAACTATTCCGACTATGCCGGATCCGGAAGCAACAACCTGTTCTTTGGTTCGAAAGCCTATTTCTCCGTGACCGGCATCAAACTTCAGTCAGCCACTGACTATTCTTTGACTTTCGGAGCGGAGAAATATAGCCAGGATAATGGTAGCCTGTTCAAGCATAACGAGTTCCATGTCTATGTCAGCAATGACGGAGCTAAGTGGGTCGAGCTTGAGTATTCATTTCCTAATGGCGACAAGGAAGGTCGCTGGGATCTCGCGACCTCTAATTTCACGGTTCCGTCAGGAACAACGACGCTTGGCATCTATGTAAAGGTCGATGTGGCTAGCTCTTATCGCCTTGATGACCTTTGCCTTGCCGTCGCTTCCTCAGCCGGCACCGTCATCGACTTCTCCAAGGGCGTTGACCTCGGCACCGGCGGTGGCGGTGGTGGAACGACCACTCCGACCGAGGGAACCGTGGCTTCTATCGTTTCGGGCAAAACCGATGCGTCCGTGACTCTGAAGGATGTCCTTGTCACAGGCGTGACGAATAAGAGTGCTGTTGTCACCGACGCTACTGGTAGCATCCTTGTCTTTGTCAACGCTACTCCGGGAGTAAAGGTTGGAGACAAAGTCACTGTGACCGGTACCACGGGCAAGCACAATGGACTTATGCAGATTACTGAGCCGAAATTCCAGATCGCATCGTCAGGCAACACCGTGACCTATCCTGATCCTAAGACTATTGACGAAAGCAATGTGTCTTCCTATAAGAGTGATGTGGTTGAATTCGTCACATTCAAGGGTAAGGTGAAAAAGAACGATGTTTACTACAACATATTCATAGGAGGGGTTACGGACAAGGATTTGTCGTTGTCTTACTTCCCTGGTGACATGGAATCTTTTGTGGACAAGGAAATTACCGTCAAGGGCTACTTCGTGGGAGGTGGAACCCACTACCAGATTGTGGCGGTCAATGTTGACGGTAAGGACATCACCGAGGCCGTAGAAAACGGCGGAGGCAATCCTGGCGGCGGCGACAATCCTGGCGGAGAGACTCCGGACGAAGGGAAATTTGCCAGCAATGTAAAATGGACATTGGGAGAGAATGCCTATGATGGTACTTCTCCAGACAAAACAAGGCAGACAGCCACGATTAATGGTGTGAAGGTGGTGACCATCCTCAAACTTGGAACATCGAAAAAACCGGGAAAGGCCACATTGACAATCCCTGCGAACACCTCCAAGTTGTCCTTCTATGCGGTTGCGTGGAAAGGTAAGACAGCCACTTTGGTCGCTTCTTCTGCTGGAACCGAAGTCGGAACGCAGGCGGTGGCAGGTAATGTCGGTGCTACGGGAAATCCAGAGTATACAATCTCGGTTTCTGACTCCGATCATTACACTATGTCCCTGTCGCCTCAGGCTTCAGAATCAAATATAGAGATCACCACTAAGGAGAACGTGCGTGTGATTCTGTTTGGAATAGTGGCGGAATGATGGTGTAGTCATAGAATCTTGATTAACAAAGACTAAGGGATGCCCGGAAAAGCGGGCAGCCCTTTTGCTCTCTAATAATACGAACACATGAAGATAACGTTGAGCAGGTTTTGGCTGATTTGCGCCGGGGTTGTGATGCTGGCGCTATCATCTTGTGGCTCAGGTGGTAAGGAGGATGTGCTTCCGCCGACAGTCGAGGTGAAGACCGCGGTGGTTGAGGCGGGAGGATATTCACAGTTCATTTATGTGAAGGCCTCGTCATCCTGGAGGATCACTATAACTTCGGTGGACGGCGGCGAGCCTGTGGATTGGATTATTGCTGATCCGAGCTCTGGCAGCGGCGACATGGATGTCACCCTGAAGGTGGAGGAGAACAAATCGGAGAAGGAGCGCTCGGCTGTGATCACGGTGGAGAACAGCGCGGGCAAGGCTTCGAAGACTATCAGTCAGAAGGCTAAAGGGTCAGAAGTGAAGCCTGATCCGACACCATCCGGCGGCAATCTCTCTCCGAAGACAGGGTGGATGGAACTTCCGGCTATTCCGGAGGGGATGGATGCGTTCACGCATTCGATGACTGTCGGGTCGGTGAGCACGCGAAATTATTCATTCCTTTGGGATTACGACAATCTGGTGGCTCCGTGGGTGGCCTATCCGCTATGCGTTTGGAATATGAGCGGAAAAGCCGGAAGGACTGACGCCTGGGCTTTGGATCCCCTGTTGCCGGCGAACAAGCAGCCGGTTCTTACAAGAGGCTTTTCAGAGGGTAATGCCGGCTGGTTCGCAAGAGGTCACCAGATTGCCTCGGCTGATCGGCAGACATCCTACTCCTCGAATGCGATGACTTTCTACGGCACGAACATGACACCTCAGATCAATAAGGGCTTCAACGCTGACATCTGGAAGACGCTTGAAGACAAGGTCCGTGGATGGGCAAGAGATTCCGACACCCTCTATGTCGTGACCGGTTGCGTGATAGACTACAAAGACGGAGAGACCGTCAAGTACGCCGTGGACAACTACGGCAAGAAGGTTACCGTTCCGACAGCCTACTACAAGGTCGTCCTCCGCTACATGAAGAATTCCACGGTTGGCTATTCGGGCTATTCCGCCTGTGCCGTCTGGCTGGATCACAAGGTATACAGCACCAAGACCATAGATTCTTCCTATTCGATGTCGGTTGATGATCTTGAGAAGAGACTGAACATTGATTTCTTCGTGAACTTGCCTGCCAAGGTGGGCGAGGAGACTACGGCCAGGATCGAGGCCGAGGAACCGAAGAGTGTCACCTGGTGGTGGAGGTAGCGCCCCGGCGGAACCGACATATTCATGAATAATAATACAAAACTGATATGCGTTTGAGAAAAATACTTTATTCCGCTCTGCTGTTTCTGGTTGTGGCCGCCACGGCCTGCGCCAAGGGGGACAAGGGCGCGAGGGGGTATGTCATCGGCTTCTACAATGTCGAGAACCTCTTCGACACCTACCACGACGAGGGCAAGAATGACTATGAATATCTCCCCGACGGTGCCAACCGGTGGACCGAGGCGAGATACAACCGCAAGCTCCGCAACATCGCCACGGTGATCAAGGCGATGGCTGACGAGAACAAGGCTTTCCACACGGTTCTGGGCCTGAGCGAGGTCGAGAACCGCCATGTGCTTGAGGATCTGGTCAGCCAGAATGAGATCGCAGATGCCAATTACCAGATCGTGCACTATGACGGTCCGGACCGCCGAGGCGTCGATGTGGCCCTGCTTTACAGGCCGGAGCAGTTCAAACTGATTGAAAGCAAATCCATTCCGTTTGATTTCAACAGTAAGGACATAAAGTTCGACATGGACGAGGAGTCTCAGGGACACTTCCGCACCCGTGATGTGCTGATGGTCAGGGGCGAGATCAAGGGCGAGATGTTCGCGTTCTTCGTCGCCCACCTTCCATCCAGGATCGGAGGCAAGGGGAGCGACCTTAGGAGCCGTGGCGCGGAAATCATCTACGAGAACTCCGCCAAACTGATGAATGAATATCCCGGGATCAAGATCGTGGTGATGGGTGACATGAACGACAACCCTACGGACGAGAGCATGGCCGTCTATATGCACGGCAAGGAGAATGTCTCCGAAGTCGGCAAGATGGACTTCTTCTCTCCGTTTACCTCAATGTTGAAAGCCGGTTACGGCTCTTTGGCCTATCGTGGCGAGTGGAACATCTACGACATCATCCTTGCGAACGAGGCGCTTGTGAACGCTCCGAAGGGGACGCTCAGGATTGTTCCGATCGTGAAGGGCAAGTACTACGGACGCGTCTTCAACCAGCCGTTCATGGTTCAGCAGACAGGACAGTACAAGGGTACGCCGTTCCGGACATATTCATCCGGCTCCTACGTCGGCGGCTACAGCGACCACTACCCGACCTATATTGTCATTAGTAACAAGTAGTTACTTCAGTCGCTTCGGCACTTCGACAAGCTCGGTGACTGAAAGTGCAGTGACCGCAGAGGCTCGGTCACTGAGCTTGTCGAAGTGACCCTCCAAATGGATAAATAGTTAATATTCAATAAATATGAACAAAAGAATATTCCTTGCCGCATCGGCTCTGTTTCTGGCTCTGACTTTATCGGCCCAGAACTACACCGGTGGCGTGAAAGGTACGGTCGTCAGCCGCTTGAGCAAGGCGACCATTGACGGAGCGGATCTGATCCTGTATTCAGAAGGAAAGGAAGTCGCCCGTGTGAAGGCCGGACAGGACGGAACGTTCCAGATAGGGAACCTGAAGGACGGAATGTACGACCTTGTCATCGAAAGCCCGGACTATCTCCAGTCCAGAGTGAACGTGACCGTCAATGACGGCTATGTCAAGAACATGTTCAACCTGTCCCTGACCCCGGTGGCGAAGGTCGCCGAGGTGGATGACGCCAGCTTCTCCGAGTTCGACATGGACGATTCCGGCTACCAGGACAGCCCTACCATCCTTTTCGGCCAGAACGATGTGTTCAACAACATGGCCGGCTACAATTTCAGTTCCGTGCGCTTCCGTGTCCGCGGCTATTCCAGTGAGTCACAGGATGTCTATCTTGCTGGCGTGAGGATGAACGACGCGATCACGGGTTACACGCCGTACTCCCTCTGGAGCGGTCTCAACGAGGCCACCAGAAGCAAGGAGTCCGTGAACGGAGCCGAGGTCTCCGATTTCGGATTCGGCGGCTACAACGGCCTCACGAACATCATGCCGATGGCCTCTTCCGTCCGCACAGGCTGGAGAGGAAGCGTGCTGACCAACAGCGCTCTGTACAGGCTCCGCCTGATGCTGACCTACGCTTCCGGACAGTTGGACAACGGCTGGTCCTACGCTTTCAGCGCATCAGCGAGGCTTGGCGGAAATGACTGGATAAAGGGTGTTTTCTACCGCTCGTTCGGCTACTACGGAGCCGTGGAGAAGAGGTTCGGCGAGGAGCATAAGCTGGGATTCACATTCATGGCCGCCCCTGGCGAGCGTGGGGCGCAGAACGGTTCCACCCAGGAGGTCTACGATCTGATGGGCGACAACATGTACAACTCCAACTGGGGCTACTATAACGGCAAGGTGCGCAACGCCCGCGTCCGCAAGACCCACGAGCCGATCGCCATCCTCAAGTACGACTTCACACCGGAGTCCCAGAAGTTCTCGGCCTCGGCCACAGTGCTTTACAGATTCGGCAAGAACGGCTACACGGCTCTTGACTGGTACGATGCCCCGGATCCTCGTCCTGACTACTACAGGAACCTTCCGAGCTATTTCTACATGGACAACACGGACTACAATCGTCGTAACTTCGCCAAGTACGCATGGGCGAAGGAGGCTTGGGAGACCGACCTCCCATCGACCACCCACATCAACTGGGATCGTCTCTATGCCGTGAACTCCTTGAATTCTACCGCCTCAGGCAACCGCTCGAAGTACGTGATCGAGGAGAGGCGTGTGGATCAGAACGACCTCAACTTCGCTGTCAACGCCAAGTGGAATCCTGTCAAGTTCTTGACAGTCAACGGAGGACTCTCCTACAAGTGGAACCGCACGGAGTACTACAAGATTCTGGACGACCTGCTCGGAGGAGACTACTATGTCAACATCGACCAGTTCGCCGAGAGGGATTTCGCCGCCTATCCGACGATGATCCAGAACGATCTGGACTACTATCTCAGGAACGGAGCCGCCCAGACCCTTGCCCAGGGCGACAAGTACGGCTACGACTACTATGCCCACGTCCGCCGCGCGGAGGCATGGGCTTCAGGACGTTTCACGTTCGGCGGCTTCGAGGCGACGGTGGCCGGAAGGCTGGGATATTCGAAATTCTGGAGGGAAGGTCTTTTGAGGAAGGGTCTTTTCCCGGGACTTGACGACAACGGCAACCCGTTCACCTACAATGGGGAAGTCATCACCAAGTACGACCAGATTGACGGCAGGCCGATCACCTCGAAGGGCGAGTCCGACAAGAAGGACTTCCTGACGGGATCCGGAAAGATCAACCTCGGCTACTTCATCAGCGGAGGCCACAGGATCTACGCCGACGCAGCCTACATCACCGAGGCCCCGACATTCAACCAGGCGTTCATCTCCCCGAGAACGAGGAACACCGTGATGCCTGACCTCAAGACCATCAAGACATTGACGGCGGACATCAACTACGCCTACAGCAATTCCGGCTACGATGTTCGCGTCACCGGATTCTACACCTCCATCAAGGATCAGACGGACGTGATGAGCTTCTACGATGACTCGCAGAACTCGTTCACCAACTTCGCGATGTCCGGAATCGACGAGAGGCACGTCGGAGTCGAACTCGGCTTCAAGGTGCCGACTCCGGTGCCTAACCTTTCCCTTCAGGGAGTGTTCACCTACGGCCAGTACATCTATACCTCTAACCCTACGATGTACCAGACCTTCGACAACAGCGCTGAATATGTCGCCGGAACCTACGGAGTGACGATTCCTTACTGGAAGAGCCATCCTACCGTGGACGGAAAGACCGTGCAGCACTATGTGCCTAGTACCCCGCAGCTTGCGACCAGCCTTGGCCTCGCATGGAACAAGAACTACTGGTTCATCGACGCGGATGTGGATTTCTTCGGGAACTCCTATCTGGACATGAACCCTCTCTATAGGACGGACATGGCCACAGCCGGGCCTGACGGTCAGGTGACCGCCCAGGAGATCGAGTACATGGCCGCGCAGGAGAAGTTCAAGAACTTCATGCTCGTGAACGCCAGCGTGGGCAAGTCATGGTATATTCAGAGAAAGTACCAGCTCGGCTTCTCGATGCAGGTGAAGAACCTCCTGAACAACAGGGATGTACGCACAGGCGGCTACGAGCAGACCCGCCTTGTGGACAACACCGTCAGCAAGGAGAGATTCTACAGGTTTGATTCCAAGTACTTCTACATGAGCGGAATCAACTACATGTTGAACATTTATTTCAGATTCTAAGGATTCCAAGGTATGAAAAGAATATATTTCGCGCTGATCGCCGCCATTTTCGTCCTCGCTTCCTGCGAGGAATGGGACCAGGTCTTCACCACGGACTACGGCAAGGCTGACGTGTACGAGCCTGTGACGATGACCCCCAACACGACCATCGCCCAGCTCAAGGCTCTGTACAAGTCCGGTCCGGTGAAGATCGAGAAGGACATCGTCATCGGAGGACAGGTGGTCTCCGATGACCGCAGCGGCAATGTTTACAAGAGCATCTACATCCAGGACGCCACGGGCGGCATAGAGTTGAAGATCGGCAAGAACGCCCTCTACAACGACTACAAGCTCGGCCAGTGGGTCTATGTCAAGTGCGGCGGCCTCACGCTCGGCGCCTACTACGGAATGATCCAGCTGGGCTACGCCGATCCTACCGGTGAATACGAGACCTCCTACATCGAGGTTCAGTACATCATTGACACTCACATATTCAGAGGTAAGATTGACACTCCGCTGCAGCCTAAGAAAGTCTCCGCCGCCGATCTTCTGAAAGAGGAGAACATCGGCTGCTATGTCGAGCTTGACGGCCTGACCTACGCCAACGAGATCTTCTGCCTTGTCTATGTGGATCAGTACAAGAACAAGAAGGACAACGACAACAGGATTTTCTTCTCTGACAAGTCTTGGGGCGTTACAACCTGGGCTATGTCCAAGGAAGGCTTCAGGAATTATTTGAATTCCGGTGTATTCGATTCCGGTGCCACAAACACCGGCAAGACCGTGCCTGAGCTCAAGGCCACCCTGCTGAAGAACGCGTCGGCATATTCCGTCAGCCAGTACTTCAATATGGGCAGCCAGACCGTGCAGATCCGCACCAGCGGCTATTCCCGCTTCGCAGACACCCAGATTGACGAGGCCATCCTCGGTGGCGCCCCGATCAACGTCAAAGGAATCCTCACTATCTATCAGGGCAAGGCACAGTTCACCTTGATAGACCTTGATGGAGTTGAGAAAGTGATCTAATAAGATTGTGAACTTTGAAAGCCTCCGTTCGGTCATTCCCCGTGCGGAGGCTTTTTCAATGAAAATATCAAATGTCTGTGAGTGTCAAGGCTTTGTTCCTTGGGAAAAAAGCCTTATCTTTGAGAGTTGAGTTATATTGAATTATGGAGGCCGGATTCAAAAGATTCCCTATCGGGATACAAACATTTGACAAGATCATCGAAGGTGGTTATCTGTATGTCGACAAGACAGGATATGTGGATGATCTTGCCAACAAGTATCAGTACGTGTTCCTGAGCCGTCCGCGTCGTTTCGGTAAATCCCTGCTGTCCTCGACTTTCCATTGCTATTTCGAAGGAAGGAAGGAACTGTTTGAGGGGCTAAAGGCCGGAGAGGAGAAGAAAGAATGGAAGCGGCACCCGGTCTTCCATTTCGACATGTCCACAGCCAAGCACGTGAACGAGGATCAACTGTTGCGCCAGCTCGACTATAAACTTGCTGAATATGAAAGAGTTTATGGTAAAGGTGAGAATCTGGACAAGATGGATGTCAACGCAAGGTTGGAGTTTCTGGTAAAAGAGGCGTTCGCCAAGACCGGGGAACCAGCTGTGCTGATCGTTGATGAATATGACGCACCGCTGCTGGATGTGATGAACGACAAGGTCAGGCTTCCGTCCCTGAGGCAGATAATGAGGAATTTCTACAGCCCGATAAAGAGTCTTGACCCTTATCTGCGGTTTGTATTCATCACCGGGATCAACAAGTTCGCCCAACTCAGCATATTCAGCGAGCTGAACAATCTGAAGAATATTTCGATGGAGACTAAGTACTCGGCGATTTGCGGTATTTCTCAGAAGGAACTGGAGGACAATATTCAATATGGTGTGCAGGCGCTTGCCGACAGGCAGAAGATTTCCTACGAAGAAGCTCTGAAATTGTTGAAATATAACTACGACGGCTATCATTTCTGCGATGGGTCCGAGGATATCTACAATCCTTTCAGCTTGCTTAATGCCTTGAGTGACCGTCGTATCGGCAGCTACTGGTTCGATTCCGGCACGCCGACCTATCTTGTAGAAAGGCTGAGGCGTAACCCGATTGACGAAACCACATTGGACAACATCCCGCTGGTTCCCCAGTCCGATTTTGACGTGTCTCCGGAACTCTCCGACAACTCCTTACCGATGCTCTATCAGACTGGTTACCTGACCATCAAGTCCTACGATGAGCGGATGCAGCTCTACACCCTCGGCTACCCGAACAGGGAAGTCAAGATCGGTTTCACCCGAGGACTTCTCGGTGAATATCCGAGCAAGACAGGAACAGCCTCCGGATTCGTGGCGCATTTCTATGCCGCGATGGACTCCCAAGACATCGACCTTGCGATGGAGAAGCTTCAGGCCTACCTTGCCGGAATCCCGAATGATTTGGAGAACAAGACCGAAAAGCACTACCAGACAATCATATACCTGATTTTCTCGCTGTTGGGATTCTATATCCGTACCGAGGTCAAGTCCGCCATCGGACGTGCCGATGCCGTCTGCTACACCGACAACAGCATCTACGTCTTCGAGTTCAAGGTTGACGGCTCCGCCGAGGACGCGCTGAAACAAATCGACGAGAAAGGCTATATGCTCCCGTACAAACTGGAGGACGGCAAGACCCTCGTCAAAGTCGGCGTCAACATCTCCTCCCGGACCCGCACCGTCGAGAAGTGGGTTGTGGGATAATCCGTATTCCCGTGTTCGGGCATATTCATTGATTTGATGGAATATAATGGATATTAACATATTAAGCAACCTTCAAAAAATAACCTGCATCATCTTAAGGAATCTTTTCGGTCTATATCTCTTTTCTCATCAGTCATGTGCCACCGGCACACTCCTTCTTCGAAAAAAGATCTATCCTCGAAAATCTTCTCTTAATCTGAAGCAACTTATTATTTTCATGTTACTAAAATTTAAATCAAACTAAGATGAAAAAAACAATCTTAGCATTAGGAGCGATCGCTATGATGGCAGCCTGCACACAGACAAAGAACAATCCGTTCCTGGAGGAATGGAACACACCTTACGGCATTCCGCCGTTCGAGAAGATTCAGCTTACCGATTACATTCCTGCCGTCAAGGCCGGGATTGAGGAGCAGAACAAGGAACTTGAGGCCATCCTGGGCAATCAGGAGGCTCCTACCTTCGAGAATACCGTGGCGGCTTACGAGCTGTCCGGCAGGACTTTGGCAAAGACGACGGCCGTGCTGTTCAACCTTCAGGAGACAGAAGGCAGCGATGAGATGAACAAAGTTGTCGAGGAGGCCACCGCGCTGATGACCGAGCACGAGGACAACATCTCGATGAACAAGGCGTTCTTCGAGCGTGTCAAGGCTGTCTATGACGCTGACCAGAGCGGACTTACGAGAGAGCAGCAGATGGTTCTCAAGAAGCTCTACCAGAGTTTCACCCGCAACGGTGTGGATCTGGAGGAGGCCGCCCAGGCAAGGCTTAAGGAGATCAACCAGAAGATCGCCGCCGCGCAGCAGAAGTTCGGCACGAACCTTCTGGCCGAGAACAACGCGTTCAAGGAGCAATTCGGACTCCCTGTCTCATCCTACACCTCCGAGATGACATCCTGCGAGGACAGGAACCGCCGCGAGGCGATGTTCAAAGCCTATTCGTCAAGGGGCAACAATGGCAATGAATATGACAACAAGGCTCTCTGCCTTGAGATCCTGAAACTCCGCGCCGAGAAGGCCAGACTCCTTGGCTTCGACAATTTCGCAGCCTATCAGCTGGACAACAAGATGGCTCACGACCCTGCTACCGTGGACGCTTTCCTTGACAGGATCATCGGCCCGGCAGTGGCCAAGGCTAAGGAAGAGGTGGCTGACATGCAGGTGATTATGGATGAGGACATCCAGGCCGGTAAGGTGGCCGCAGGTTCGAGGATCGAGCCTTGGGACTGGTTCTACTACGCCGAGAAGGTACGTCAGCGGAAATATTCATTGGACGAGAATCTGACGAAGCCATATTTCCGGATGGAGAATGTCCGCAACGGCATATTCTTCGCCGCCAACAAGCTTTACGGCATCTCCGTCGAGCCGCTGAAGGATGTTCCGCTCTACAACCCTGCCGTCGGGGCCTTCAAGGTCATTGACGCGGACGGAAGTCTTCTTGGAATATTCTCGACCGACTATTTCCCTCGCTCTTCGAAGAGAGGCGGCGCGTGGATGACGAACTTCCGTGAGCAGTATGTTGACGCCCAGGGCAATGACGTTCGCCCTATCGTCATCAACGTCTGCAACATGACGGCTCCGACCGACTCTCTCCCGGCCCTCTTCACCATTGATGAGGTCGAGACTGTGTTCCACGAGTTCGGTCACGCCCTCCACGGACTTCTCACAAAGTGCCACTATCCTTCCGTCAGCGGAACCAATGTCGCCCGTGACTTCGTGGAGACATTCTCTCAGTTTAATGAGAACTGGGCTTTCCAGCCGGAGATTCTCGCTGAATATGCCAAGCATTACGAGACCGGTGAGGTCATTCCTGACTCCCTCGTGGCCAAGATTAACAATGCCAGGAAGTTCAACCAGGGCTTTATGACCTCAGAGCTTTGCGCCGCGTCCATCCTCGACATGAAGTGGCACGAGCTTGACGAGGAGGATCTCGCGAAGCTTTCCGAGGGTGACCAGGCCGCCAATGTGGCAGAATTCGAGAAGAATGTCTGCAAGGAGATGGGTCTCATCGACGAGATCATCCCGCGCTACCGCACCACATACTTCAACCACATCTTCAACAGCGGCTACAGCGCCGGCTACTACAGCTATCTCTGGGCCGAGGTTCTGGACAAGGACGCTTTCGAGTACTTCCAGCAGCAGGGCATCTACAATCCTGAGGTGGCTCTGAAGTTCCGCCAGACCTTCCTTGAGAAGGGTGGCAGCGAGGAACCGATGACCCTCTACCTTTCTTTCCGTGGCGCGCAGCCGGATCCCGGCGCCCTCCTCCGCGCCCGTGGGCTGACTGAATAGTATGTGCTCTGGTCGCTGAGCTTGTCGAAGCGACCGGATGTTAAAAACGCATAATCTCCGCTGACAGTGGGGGCAGAAAAAAGGCAAATGGCAAATTTTGCACGTTACCAAAATTTGCCATTTGATTTTTCTGCCCTGAGGGTGTCGATCTGTGAATGTCGAAAGGGATTGGTACACGAGAAGCCTCTCTGCGGTACCAAGTACTTTAAATAATGCCTTTGGTACACGAGAAGCCTCTCTGCGGTACCAAGTACTTTAATAATGCCTTTGGTACACGAGAAGCCTCTCTGCGGTACCAAGTGCTCTAAATAATGCCTTTGGTACGTATAACTGCCTTCTGGTGTACCAAACCTCTATAATAAGGTCTTTGGTACACGAGAGGGCTTTCTGGGGAACAAACTTAATTTATTTTGTCAAAATTATTCTGATAAAATAATTTCGGCAGAATAATTTTTGTTATATTTGCCATAGATGGGATTAACTATGGACAATTATATCAATCCGTTCTTTGTCGCGGGAAGGATTCCTCCAGAATTTTTCTGTGATAGGGACACAGAAACCAAGCGGTTGACGGGCTGCATATTAAATGGGGAAAATGTCGTTCTGACCTCTCCGAGGAGGGTCGGGAAGACGGAGCTTATTTATCATTGCTTTGATGAAGAGAGGCTGAAAGACAAGTTTTTCGTGATATTCGTGGATATTCTTCACACCTCCAGTCTGAGGGAACTTATAATGGAGTTCGGAAATGGGGTTTTCAAGAAGGTTGCGAGGCATAGTGACAAACTTATGAAGTCTTTCGCTTCGACTCTAAGGTCGCTTCAAGGGAGTTTTGGATTTGATCCGGTGAGTGGAATGCCGACATTCAACGTCCGTCTGGGGGATATTACCGCTCCTGAATGTACCATCGAGGAGATATTCGAATATTTGGAGAAGGCGGACAGGCGCTGCATTGTTGTCATCGATGAGCTCCAGCAGGTTGTGAAATACCGTGAGAAAGGTGTAGAGGCATTGCTGAGGGCGAATATTCAGCGCTCTTCCAACTCTAATTTTATCTTTTCCGGCAGTGAGAGGAGGATAATGGATCAGATGTTTCTGGACTCAAAGAGGCCGTTTTACCAGAGTGCGACCAATTTGAGTATGGATCCGATTGACAGGGGCGTTTATGCTCGGTTTGCGCAGGGTCTGTTCGCAAGGTATGGAAAGACAGTTACGGAAGAGGGAATCTACAAAGCGTACGATATGTTTGAGGGAATAACCGCCTACGTGCAGAGGATAATGCACGATGCGTTTGCGGAGACGGTTACAGGTGGAACCGCGGATGTCGATCTTGTGGACAATATGATAGACCGCTTTATCGAGGAGAGTTCCAGACGCATCCGGGAGCAACTTTCGGTAATAACGGAGCAGCAGAAAGAATTGCTGTATGCGATTCATTCAGAGGGTATTGCTAAAGGGTTGACGGCTTCGGCGTTTGTGAAAAGACACAGACTGAAGTCCGCAAGCTCCGTCCAGTCCGCGACCAAACAGCTCCTTGAGATGGATCTTATTACAAAAGAGGGCAATGAATATACTCTCTCGGATCCATTGCTGAAACTTTGGCTAACACGTGAAATCCAATAATTCATTAATATTATGAAAAGAATGTTTTTGACCCTCCTTCTTGGAGGAATGACGCTTTCGGCGGTTGGTGGGCCTGCTGAAGTGACCGACGAGGCGAGGCTTCTGAGGTTCCCGGCGACGAACGGGACGGAAGTTGTGTTCTCTTACGCCGGCGACCTGTTCACGGCTCCGCTTGGCGGAGGCGAGGCGCGTCGCCTGACCTCCCACATCGGCTATGAGATGTTCGCGCACTACTCACCGGACGGCAAGACAATCGCCTTCACCGGTGAATATGACGGCAACCGTGAGGTTTACATCATCCCGGCGAAAGGCGGCGAGCCTGTCCGTCTGACCTACACGGCCACCAACGGACGTGACGACCTCGGTGACAGGATGGGCCCCAACAACATCGTGATGGGATGGACACCTGACGGAAAGAACATCATATTCAGAAACCGCACTGGCGATGGCTTTTCCGGCAAGCTTTGGACGGTTTCCGTGAACGGCGGGATGCCTCAGGAGATTCCGCTTCCGGAAGGAGGTTTCTGCTCCTATTCGCCTGACGGAAAGAAACTTGCTTACAACCGGGTGATGAGAGAGTTCAGGACCTGGAAATATTACCGTGGCGGAATGGCCGACGAGATCTGGGTCTATGACGGCAGGAAGGTCGAGAAGATCACCGACAACCCGGCACAGGACATATTCCCGATGTGGGTAGGCGACGAGATCTATTTCGCGTCCGACCGTGACATGACGATGAACCTATTCGTTTACAACACGAAGACCAAAGCCACGGCCAAGGTGACATCATTCGATGACTATGACGTGAAGTTCCCGAGCACGAACGGCAGACTCGTTGTGTTCGAGAAGGGAGGCTACCTCTATAAGCTGGATCCGGCCACAAAGGCGACCGAGCGGATCCACATCACCCTTGGCTCCGACCTTGTCTATGCCCGTGCCGAAAGGATGAATGTCGGCAAGAAAGGCCGCTCTTCGTTCAGCCTTTCCCCAGATGGCAAGAGAATGGCCATCACAGCCCGCGGAGAGGTCTTCGATGTGCCTGTCGGAAAGGGAATCACGAGGAACATCACCAAGACCCCTGGCTCGAACGAGCGCAGCGCCGACTGGAGTCCTGACGGAAAGTACATCGCCTTCATAGGTGACGGAACAGGGGAGACCGAAGTCTATCTCTACGATGTCGCCGCCGGTGGCGAGCCTGTCCAGGTCACCAAGGACAACGACACCTACATCCGTGACCTTCAATGGAGTCCGGACAGCAAGCACATCCTTTACACCGACAGAAAGAACCGCATCGTTGAGGTCGATCCGTTCGCCAAAACCAAACGGACTGTTCTTCAATGCCCTGAACAGGAAATAAGGGATGTTGAATATTCCCCTGACAGCAAGTGGCTTACCTACAGCCGCCCTGCCCCGAACAAAATGAGCGTGGTCTATGTCTATAACCTCGCTTCCGCCAAGGAATATCCTGTCACGGAGAAATGGTACGACTCCAGTTCCCCGACATTCTCAACAGATGGTAAATACTTGATATTCACATCTGACAGGGATTTCCGTCCGATCTACAGCAGGATCGAGTGGAACTTCGCCTACGCGGACAGAAGCGGAGTCTATATGACGATGCTCGCTGCCGGCACACCTTCACCGCTGCTCCCGACAGACAGCGAGTCTGTGAATATTTCCGAAGATAAGAAGGATGAAGCGGCTCCGGCGGAAGCCGCCAAAGACAAAAAGGCCGCCAAGGCTTCTAAAGACGCCGGCAATGCTGCTTCCGGCAAGAAGACTGTGGACGTGAAGATCGACATCAATGGCCTGGTAGACAGAACCATAAAACTTCCTGTAGGAGGCTCACGCTCATATTTCTCTGACGGCAAGAAGCTCTGGTACAGGGATGGTCGTGGCACTCAGGTGCTTGATTTCGAGACCGGTAAGTCTGAGCAGTGTTCTGAAGGGATGGTCATCTACCGTCCGGGAGACAAGAAGGCACTTTCGACTGCCAAGGGCAAATGGACAGCCGTCAGCTTCCCGTCCGCGAAAGTCGGCGGAGGCGAGGCCATCGACCTTGACAATATGTACACGACAGTGGATTACGCCCAGGAATGGGCTCAGATCTTCGACGAGGTCTGGAGAGCGTTCCGCGACGGCTACTATCTTGAGAATATGCACGGCCGCGACTGGAAGGCCGTCAAGGAGAAGTATGCGGCTCTCCTGCCTTATGTCAAGACCCGTCTTGACCTCAATTACGTGATCGGCGGAATGATCGGCGAGGTCGCCAGCGGTCACGCCTACGTCAATCCTGGCGACTACCCTAAGCCTGAGCGCATCCCGATGGGCCTTCTCGGTGCTAAGATGAGCAAGGACAAGAGCGGTTACTTCAAGATCAATCACATTTACTCCGGCGCTGTCTATAGGAGCGAACTCCGCTCACCGTTGACCGAACCGGGAATGAATATCTCCGAGGGCGATTTCATCACAGCCATTGACGGACAGTCTCTTAAGGACGTTGACAACATCTACAGGCTTCTTGTCGGAAAAGCTGACAAACTTGTCGAACTGACCGTCAGCAAGTCGGCCGCCGAGGGAGGCCGCAAGGTCGTTGTCAAGCCTATCGCCGATGAATATCCTCTTGAGCATTACGAATGGGTTATGAAGAACATCCGCACCGTCGAGGAGAAATCCGGTGGCAAGGTAGGCTACATCTATATCCCTGACATGGGACCTGAGGGACTGAACGAGTTCGCACGCTGGTACTATCCTCAGCTTGACAAGGAGGCTCTCATCATCGATGACCGCGCCAACGGTGGCGGAAACATCTCTCCGATGGTCATCGAGAGGCTTCTGCGCAAGGTTTACAGGATGACGATGTACAGGAACTCCAACCAGAACGGAACCATCCCGGAGGCTACCCACACCGGTCCTAAGGTGCTGCTGATCAATAAATATTCCGCTTCGGACGGTGACCTCTTCCCGTGGAGCTTCAAGGCCAACAACCTTGGAACGGTGATCGGAACGAGAACCTGGGGTGGCATCGTGGGCATCAGCGGCTCCCTGCCGTACATGGACGGAACCGACGTGCGCGTGCCGTTCTTCACGAACTACGACGCGGCGACGGGACAGTGGATCGTCGAGAACCACGGTGTCGATCCGGACATCCTGCTGGACAATGACCCGATCAAGGAATATGCCGGTGAGGATCAGCAGCTTGACAAGGCCATCGAGACCGCTCTCCAGCAGATCAAGGACCGCAAGCCACTTCCGAAGACCCCGGCTCCACGTACCTTCAAGGATCTCGGACTGCCTCAAATCAAGTAACGGATTACCAAGACACTGAAATATGAAGACAACAGGAATCCGGCCGGCCATTCTGGCGGCAATGTTTATTGGTCTTACATTGGGTTTATGCGGATGTGGCGCGGCCACGGCGCCGGAATCCCTCCGGTGCGAGTACCAGGAAGGCGATGACATCGTGATTGACACCCAGGCCCCAAGGCTCTCCTGGATAAACAACACGACCCAGACGGCGTGGCAGGTGCTGGTGGCGACGGACAGGAATGCCCTCAAGGAAGGCAAGGCCGACATCTGGGACTCGGGTAAGACGGTTGGTGCCGAGTCGCATCTGGTGGCATATTCAGGCCCGGCTATGGAGTCCATGAAGGACTATTGGTGGACGGTCAGGATCTGGGACGGCAAGGACAAGGTCTCCACCTGGGCGAGACCTGCCCGCTGGACGACCGGAATGTTCAGCGAAAGTGACTGGCGGGCGAAGTGGATAGGTGCCTCATGGCAGGATGACAGCGTTCCGGAGGCGGACAACTCCGCACCCATATTCAGAAAGGAATTTACTGTCAGAGAGGGACTTGTCCGTGCGAAGGCATTTGTCTGCGGACTTGGCTGGTTCGAGATGTCCATCAACGGCGGCAAGGTCGGAGACGATTATTTCGTTCCTGGCCTGACTGACTACACGGCCAGACCGGCGCTTCTCACCAATCCGCGGATCCCTCTGGAGCCGGAAGTCACCGCTTACAGAACCCTGTATCTCGCCTATGACATCACCGACATGCTCGGCAAGGGGGCGAACGCCGTCTCGATGCTCCTTGGAAGCGGCTATTTCCATGAAGGGTTGTTCAACAACAACACCATAGCGAACTACGGCTACCCGAGGTTCATCCTGCAGATGGCGCTTGAATATTCAGACGGAGGCATTGAATATGTCTGCTCGGACACCACATGGAAGGAGGCTCACTCTCCGGTCGTGTTCAGCAACCTCTACCAGGGAGAAGTCTATGATGCCAACTTTGAGATTCCGGGATGGAACAAGCCAGGATTGGATGACTCCTCATTGAGCCACGCCGTCCTGAAGGAAGCTCCGCAGGGCAGGCTGACCGCCAACATGGGACCGACTGACAAGGTGCTGGAAACCCTTAAGCCTGTCAGTTTCGAGCGTCTGGAGGACGGCACGTTCAAGATTGATTTCGGCAAGGTCGTCTCAGGATGGGTCAAGCTGGACGGCGTGAATGTCAGGAAAGGAGACACACTGAGGGTTAACCACCTGTCCGAGTATCCGGCCGGCAGGTGTGAATATGTCTGCGCTTCCGACGGCAAGGTCACGACAAGCCCTCGGTTCACCTGGTACGTGTTCCGGGAGGCGATAGTCTCCGGGATGGAGAACCTTGACGTCTCACAGGTCGTGGCAGAGTCGGTCGGCAGCAATGTGAAGCCTGACGCCGAGTTTGACTGCTCGAATCCGTTGTTCTGTCAGATCGAAAAGATCTGGAGACAGTCGCAGGTGGACAACATGCATGCTGGAGTGGCTTCCGACTGCCCTCACCGGGAGAGACTTCCTTACACCGGCGACGGCGAGGTAGCCATGCCGATGGTTCTCGCCAACTTCGATGCCGCCTCCTTCTACAACAAATGGATCGGTGATGTCAAGGGCAGTCAGAATCCGGAGTCAGGCTATGTTCCGAACGGCGCTCCGTGGGAGCCATGCTGTGGAGGAGGCCCGGCCTGGGGAGCCGCCATCTGTGTCATGCCTTGGGAGTTCTACAACAGCTACGGTGACAAGACGCTTCTCGCCGACTGCCTCCAGCCGATGAAGGATTTCGTGCGCTACTACGACACCTGGCGGGCAGAGGACGGCACCTCGTCCTTCCACAAGCCTACGCCTCAGGGCGCGCCTCTCTACTGGTACAACCTCGGCGACTGGGCTCCGGCATTCGGCCTGCCTCAGGACGAACTCGTCCACACATTCTTCTATTGGTTGTGCGCCGACATCACATCGAAAGCGGCCAAGGTGCTTGGAGACGAGGCGGGAGCCGCCGCCTATTCCGCCAAGGCCGAAGGGATCCGTGACGCCTTCAACAAACGATTCTACGATCCTGAGACAAAAAGCTACGGGGATTTCGGCTCCAATGTCTATGCCTTGTACATGGGTGTTCCCCGCGAGAGACTTGAGGATGTGCGCGCCACACTCCGCGACGAGCTGATGGTCAAGTACAACGGCCATGTCAATGTGGGATTCGTCGCTCACCGCTTCCTTTATGAGACGCTTGCCCTGAACGGAATGAACGATGTCGCTTGGACGCTCCTCAACCAAAAGGACTTCCCGAGCTTCGGATGGTGGCTTGAGCAGGGTGCGACAACCACGTGGGAGCAGTGGAACGGCAACGATTCGCGCAACCATCCGATGTTCGGTGGCGGTCTCGTCTGGTTCTACAGGATGCTTGCGGGAGTGCGCACTGATCCGGAAGAGCCTGGCTACAAGCACATCATCATCCGTCCGGTTCCAGTCCGTGAGCTGGGCGAAGTCTCCTACACGACGGCGACTCCTTACGGAACGTTGGTCTCCAAAGTCACGGTGGACGGTGACAAGGTACGCATGGAAGGCCGGATCCCTTTTGGAACCCACGCCACGGTCTATGTCCCGAAAAACACGGATGCCGCCATCCTTGACCCGCAGGACGACTCCAGCTACGAGATCCACAGCATCGGCCCTGGAGCCTATTCCTTCTGATGCGGGTGTCGGTGGCATTGGCATTGACAAGAAATGGCCGGCCGGCGGCGGTTACACTTCTTTCTCCATTTCCGGTGCCGATGCCGACAAAGTGATGGACGGCGGCATGCCAGGATTCTACTTTGGTGTCAATTATGATTACGCTTTTTCCACGATCGATGGTCTTACGGTTGAGCCTGGACTTTATTTCATACACTACGGCAGGGATCATGTTGACCCATGGTCTGACTTTAAGGTCAACCGCAATACTTTCTATGTAGGCATAGGTTTCACCTTCTGATTTCAGCCCATATTAACAGGCAGGTCATAAAGTTATCCGGTCACTGAACATCTCGAAGTGACCGGATTTTTTATTTCGTTGAAACTTGAACTTGTAACCAATAACCTTTGGTTGCAATTCCTCTCCTGGATATTTTCATATTTTCGCACCATGAAACTATTCAGGATATTCAACACTTTTGTTGTGTCCGCATTTGCCGTGGTTGCTTTTTCTTCATGCTCAGGCAATGAGACAGACTATGCGTTGGACGTTGCGGAAAACCTTATCTGGACAAGGCCGGACAGCTCGCTGTCTGTGCTTGGGTCTGTGGACACGTTGAGATTGAGGCCGGAATCGAGTCGCGCGAGATTCTCCCTGCTTTATGCGATGGCTCTGGATAGAAACTGTATCGACACGGCTGACATCAGTGTCCTCAGCCTGGCGGTCAGATATTATGATCGCCACGGCTCTGACACCGATCGGATGATGTCGTACTATTATCTTGGCAGACTTTACTATAATACTATAATGGAGACGATTATCTCTCCGCGGTCAAATGCTATATGCAGGCGAAGGAATATTCAATGCGTTCTGTCGATCTTGTCTTCAGAGGCTTGATTTCCTCCGCCATTTCGGATGTATATGCGCAGAACAACAATTTCCCCGAAAAGATCAGATATTCAAAAGAGGCTCTTGACTGTTTCAGTGAGGCGGGTGATTCCTGCAGGACTTGGATAACGACAGGACGTCTGGCTTCTTACTATGCGGATTGCAAGGACTGGGACAAATCGGACAGCCTTTATTCGATATTCCTTTCCAGTCCTCCGCATGACACCGCGGTCTTGGCTGAACATTTGTTCAATATCGCCAGATACTCTCTTTTCCGTCCGGAGCCAAATCCGAGGCAAAGCGTGGCGATATTTCAGAAAGCGGTTGATGAATATGGTGGGAAACCTTCCGCGATTGATTATGCCTCTTTTGCTTATGCCTTGGACAATATAGGCTGCCATCGTGCGGCGGACAGCATCTTTTCCCAATTGGAGGAGAGAGTGAACGGCTCTGTTCCGTTAATGATTTGGAAGTACCGTGTGCTCAAACATCGGAGAAAGTTTCAGGAGGCTTTGAATATGCTCGAACAGTCTGTGGTCTTGCAGGAAGAATCATTGAACGCCACTTTGAACCAATCCGTCACTCAAGCGCAGTCGGATTATTTCAAGACCAAGTCAGAAATGATGGAAAAAGACCATGACATGCAGATTCTTGTCAGATGGATTGTCGTTTTGCTTTCGGTGATCGGCCTGTTTGTTGTCATCACGGTCTATATGCACGGCAAACGAAAGTGGGTGAGGCGGATGAGCGAGATGTCCATGATCAACGAGGAGGTAAGCTCCAGGCTTTCCAAGGAGCACGATGCTTTGTCGGACAAGGAACTTGCCTTGAGGAATCTCAGGAGGAAGTATGTTTCAACCTACAAGCGTCAGTACAGCCAATTGAATGATCTATGTGTGGAATATTGGGAGACGGCAGGAAGCGGAAAGGAGAAGGAGAGAATCTATGCGAAGGTGAAGAGGCTTGTCAGTGTGATTGATGATTGCAACCAGAAGAAACTGGAGCGGATGATAGACGAGAATCTGGACGGAATCATGGGGAAGCTGCGAGCGGATTTGCCGGACGCTACAGACAATGAGTTCCGTTTCATCGCACTGAATATCCTCGGATTTGATGCCAAGACCATCGCCCGCATCATGGGCTACACGGTGCAGAGTGTCTATACGAAACGGGCTCGTATGAGAGCCAAGATCTCCGAAATCGTCTCTGAGAACAAGGATTTTTACCTTGACTTTATAGGTTGACAAACGTAAAAGTCTGATATTTAATTTGTTCAGGAATCCATTATTCTTTCCTGCCAGTATAACTGTCTGAAATTGAGCCCGATATGCGCACGTGTTGAGATTCTTGACTTTAACATAGGCTTAATTCATTGTGTCTTAATAATATACTGATGGCGGCTGTTAATACTTTTTTTCATTGAAATAATGCTCTTTCTTGCGACCTTTGCGAAAACCAAATATAAAACCAATTATGCGAAAAGTTTTATTTGCGCTGCTCGCGCTGACTTTCATCAGTCAAACGTATTCTCCGTGTAAGAGTAAGGACGAGACGCTTGTTGTGTTGATCGTCCTGGAAAACACAAAGCCATCCTCGTCCACGAACCGTTCTTTGGCGCAATGCCCTATAGACGGTTACTACCACACCTTGACGAATATGGTAGAGCTGTCCTTCAAGTCTAACCTTGGAAACGTGTTTGTCACGCTGGACAATATGACGACGGGCGAGACTTATGAATATTCCGGCAGCAGTGCCGCAGGGGTGATGATGATGCCTGTGTCTTCCAATTCTTGCTACACGATGAACATTACCACGGAGTCGGGACGTGTCTTCACAACCTCGTTCCTGACCGGTGATGTCTATGAGGACGAATAGTCCGTGATAACCAACTAACCATTATTGTTTTCATCAACCACCATGGATGCGGTAATGAATTATCGCATCCATGTTTCAGTGGTTTCAGACGTGGCTGTTATTTCGTAAGATAAAGCTTTGCGATGACGCGGTTGTCCTCTTCGTTTATGTTGTTCAGGATCTCAGGATTGCTGAGGCGTTTCTTGAGGGAGGACGGGAACGTGCTGATCGTGGCTGGCTCCAGAAGACAGTAGATGATACCGTCTTTCATCTCCTTGAATGAACCGGCGAACACATCCTGACCAGGTTTGCCAGCGCTGAACCAATGCCAGTCACCGCCGCTCAGCAGGCCATAATAGGAATCCTGCTCCATAACCGTAATATGTCAGCACGCCTTCATCCGTCAGCCAAGACATTGATCCAAGATCCATTTCCGGGAATATCTTCGAGTCGATCATATTCCCGTCCAATGAGAATCTTTGAAGTTTCGAAGGGGTTGAAAAGACGCAAAGGTTTCCGTCACGGTACTGGATGTCATTTATTCGAATATACTCCTCGGGCCCGTTGCCTTTCTGTCCGATGCGCCCAAGGAATTTTCCGTCAGCGGAATAGCGGAATATGTTGTTGTTGAGCAGATCCATCACGATATAGGAATCCCCGGCGATGGTCAGGTCTGTGACGCCGCCGACCAGATGCTCGCTGTCTGTTTCCAATGGTATCAACTCGATTGAGGAAATGTTTTCCGCCAAAGGATTGATGGTGTTGTTGAACTCCACGGCCACATTGCCGTCCGCATTCACCTTATGACCGGTGCATCCGATCGCCATGGAAGCCAAAATGCCCAAGGTCAAGATTGTGGTAAGTTGTCTGTTCACAACAAAACGTTTTTGGCTGTCCGGCAAAGCTAATGTTTTTCTCGAGAATTATATCTAACTTAGCAACGACTAAAGACGATTTTGAATATGCTGCTTGAAAACATCCGCAACTCATACGGTTTGGCTAAACGTGTCTGCTTATTCTGTTTGCTTCCCATTCTTCCACTGTCCTGTGCCGAAGGCGAAGTTGACCTGCTTAAGCCATTTGGCGATGTGAAAAGACTGTCTCCGAACAAGACGGTTGACAACATTCTCGATTGCGAGCCGTTTGGATTTGCCGTTAGGGACTCCTTTGTCTTTTTCTATAGCTCAATGATGGGGGAGGATCAGCTTTTGGCCGTAAACATGAATGGCGACGAACGGTACGCGGCGTTGAAGGATGGCCGTGGGCCGGGAGAGGCGATTCATGTCAATTCGATAGCGTTGTCAGGAGACACCCTTAACGTCGAGGCGGAACCTGAGATGACGCTTCAATATAGGATTGATTGTATCCCTGAAACATCGCTGAAGCCATTCAATGTGATTGAGCATCCCGGAGTGCTGGGTCGCGGGGAGATGACGGCCTTTTTGCATAACTATGATGATCCGGAGAACTCGACGATGTATGCGTCCATTCCGAGAAACGACTCTACGGTAGTGTATTGGGGAACATTCCCTGAAGAGGACAAAATGGAGTATCCGGCTTTTGACGAATCGAAGCAGACCGCCTATCAAGGGAATCTTTTCATTTCCCCGGATTGTACAAAAGCCGCGTTTGTCTTTTACTATGCGATAGGGTTCGATGTGTTGGATCTAAGCGGACATACTGTACGACACTTCATCTGGAAATACCCGCAGGTGAAGATACAATATGTTGACATGCTTAGTGTCAACCTGGTAAAAGGTGCGGACGGCTGGCAGAGAGGTTTTTGCGACGCCAGCGTCACGGATGAGCATATTTATCTGTTGTATAATGATGCTGGTACCTCATATGTCTTGGTATATGATTGGGATGGAGAGCCTGTCAAGGCGTATTCGTTTGAAGAAGAGGTTATTAAGATATTCGTGGAACCAACGGGGACAAAGTTATATACATTGTCCGCCGATGAAGATTCCAACTGCGACCTGAACATCTACACCCAGATTTGACTGTTTCAGTGGGTGAACAATCGCAAGGTGGTTGTTTATCCGTAGTGTGAAGGGTTTTATGAGAAAAGAGGTAATAATATTACTAAGTCTGTTGATGGTTGTGTCGTGCAAAGGCACAAAGAGTGACTGTGCGGTTGACAGGACCATTGAATGCAGGGAGTCGCAGATACGGCCGGATATTCCTGAATATGTCAAAGAGGTTACTTTTCTTCCATTGGAGGCGGGAGACAACACGTTGCTGGGCTCTGTGGATAAGGTGGCTTTTTATAATGATCTGATTTATATCGCTGACTATAGCTCCCGGAAGATTCTGGCCTATGATATGAACGGCAAGCTTTGTTTCGTCCTTGACAGGCAGGGCAGAGGGCCTGGTGAATATCTTGAGGTCAAAAGTTTCACGGTGGACTCTGATAACCTTTACGTTTTGGACAATATCGGCAAGAAGTTGCTTGCCTATGATCCGTTGACGGGGGAATATAAAGCATCCAGAGAGATGCCTATAGTCGCTTGGGACGTTGAGGTGCTGTCAAATGGCGACCTTATCTTCGCGTTTGTCACCGCGGGCGGAAAATGCTCAAAAGAGCAACCGCCATATCGCTTGTTTGTGACAGACAATGATTTGAATATCAAAATACAGATGCTTGGCTATGGCGAAAAAGAAGGCTCAGATGCCTTCGGCTATGGTCGTTTTTTCTCCACTTACAGGGACAAGATCTTGTTCTGCTCCTACGGCAACGACGCATATTATGTTCTGGATCGCGGCAATGGTGAGATCATTGAAACAGTCGGGATTGATTTCGAGAATAAAGCATCCCGTAAAGACAAGAATGATGTGTCCCTAATAAACAACTTCACGCATTTGGGCTCTGTGCCGATTGTTTGCGGAGATTATCTTTTTTGTGACATCACGACAAAAGATGCCGGTGGCGGTTATTGCCTTTATGGCTCAAACACAAATGGTTTTGTCTCCAATCCGGAAAATGGAGGCCGGAACTGTATGCTGGAACCAGTTTGCAGCTATGCCGATTCTTTCGTGAGTGTGCTTGAGGACAGGGATATGTATGACTTTATCGTCTCCACAGGCTTCCAGAAGGCCGGTGAGGATGCCGAGAATGCTCTTGACAGCGGTTCTCTGGTTCTTCTGTTTTATCATATGATATGAGTTCGGACCCGCGGTTGGTTGTGAGAAACCATGCGCACCTGGAACCGCATCCGATTGACAGTGATAGCGTTGGCACTCCAGGTGCGAGCGGATTCGCACACCTGAGAGTTGGTGGCTTCGCTACAGGGTGTTCTATTGGCACCTAAGACTTCCAGGTGTGAAAAACTCCGCGCACCTGGAATCGCATCGGCTTGACAATGATCGAGTTGGCACTCCAGGTGCGAGCGGATTCGTACACCTGAGAGTTGGTGGCTTCGCTACAGGGTGTTCTATTGGCACCTAAGACTTC